>Ga0190274_10000487_pt1 | contig 23997 bp, 20 predicted proteins | sample Popmic531T_FD_133002 | JGI IMG/M metagenome (GOLD analysis project Ga0190274, IMG submission 133002) | Populus adjacent soil microbial communities from riparian zone of Yellowstone River, Montana, USA - 531 T | ecosystem: Environmental > Terrestrial > Soil > Riparian zone | place: USA: Montana... | reverse complement strand
CGCCGTTCTTCCTGATTTGCTCGCTGCCGTTCGCGAGCGAGCGAACGCCGTCCTCGTCGCCCCGCCGGGGGCCGGCAAGACCACCGGGGTCGCGCCCGCTTTGCTCGGCGAGCCCTGGTGCACGGGCGAGATCCTGCTGCTCTCGCCGCGCCGTCTCGCCGCTCGGGCGGCGGCCGAGCGGATGGCGGAGCTGGCCGGCGAGCCGGTCGGCGGCACCATCGGCTATGCCACACGCCTCGACAGCAGGAGATCGGCGCGGACCCGGATCACCGTTCTCACCGAAGGCATTTTTCTGAAGCGGATCCAGGCCGATCCGGAGCTTGCCGGCATCTCCGCGGTGCTGTTCGACGAGGTGCATGAGCGCAGCCTCGACAGCGATTTCGGCCTGGCGCTCGCCCTCGACGCCCAGACCGCCTTGCGCCCCGACCTTCGCCTCGTCGCCATGTCGGCGACTCTCGATGGCGCCCGTTTCGCCGAGCTGATGGGCGGCGCTCCGGTCATCGAAAGCGAGGGCCGCGCTTATCCGGTCGACCTGATCCATCTCGGCCGTCGCGCCGAGAAAAGAATCGAGGACGAGATGGCGTCGGCGATCCGCCGGGCGCTCGCCGAGAGTGAAGGCGGGCTGCTCGCCTTCCTTCCGGGAGTCGCCGAGATCGAGCGCACCGCCGAGCGGCTCGACCGGCTTCCGGACGATGTCGACCTGCACCGCCTGCACGGCAGCCTCGATCCCGCCGCCCAGCGCGCCGCCATCGCCGCGGCGGCGCCGGAGCGCCGCAAGCTCGTCCTCGCCACCTCGATCGCCGAGACCAGCCTCACCCTCGACGGAGTCCGCGCCGTCGTCGATTCCGGCCTCGCCCGCCGTCCCCGCTACGACCGCGCCGCCGGCCTGACCCGTTTGGTCACCGAGCGCGCCAGCCAGGCCGCGGTCGCCCAGCGCGCCGGCCGTGCCGGCCGCCAGGGCCCCGGCCGGGTGTACCGGCTGTGGGAGGAGGCGGCGACGCAGAGCCTGCCGCGCTTCGACCCACCGGAAATCCTCGAGGCGGACCTTTCGGCCCTGCTGCTCGATTGCGCGATCTGGGGCGTCGCCGATCCCCGCCGCCTGCGCTGGCTCGATCCGCCGGCGGCCGCCGCGGTCGACGAGGCCCGAGGGCGCCTGACCAGCCTCGGCGCGCTGGACGGAAGCGGGCGCCCCACCGCCCATGGCCGCGCCGTCGCCGCGCTGCCGCTGCCGCCGCGACTCGCCCATATGCTGATCGAAGCCGATTCGCGCGGCTGGGCCGGGACCGCGGCGGAGGTCGCCGTTCTGCTGTCGGAACGCGGCCTCGGCGGCAGCGATTCGGATGTCGAGCTCCGCCTGCGCCGCTGGCGGACCGAGAAGGGCAGGCGCGCGGAAGCGGCAAGGGGGCTCGCCCGAAACTGGCTGCGCCTGCTCGGCGCCAAAGCGGGCGGACAGGGCGAGATCGGCCCCTGCATTGCCTTGGCCTTTCCGGACCGCCTCGCCAAACGCCGCGATTCCTCCGGCGCCGGCTGGATCAGCGTCGGCGGCCGCGGCTTCCGGCTCGACCCGGCCTCGCCGCTCGCGCGCGAGCAATGGCTGGCCGTCGCCGAAGTGGGCGGCGCCGCGTCCGGCGCCCGAATCCTCGCCGCCGCCGCCATCGACCAGGGGATGGTGGAAGCCCTGTTCGCCGAGCGCATCGCCACCGGCACCGAAATCGCCTTCGACCCCGCCACCGGCGGCGTCCGCGCCTCGCACGGCCGCCGCCTCGGAGCGATCCTGATCTCCGGCGGCGAGGACAGTCGCGCCGAGCCCGCCGCCGTCGAAGGGGCTTTGCTCGAAGGGGTGCGCCGCCACGGCCTCGATCCGCTGCCATGGAGCGCCGCCGCCCGTTCGCTTCGCAAGCGAAATGCCTTCGCGCGACGCGCCGATCCGTCGCTCCCGGATCTGTCCGACGAAGCCCTGCTGGCCACGCTGGACGACTGGCTGCCGCCGCTCCTCGCCGGCAGGCGCCGCCTGGCCGACCTCGATCCGGGCTGGTTCGATTCGCTGCTCGGCTGGAACGAGCGCAAGGCGATCGACCGTCTCGCCCCCGGCCATTTCGAGACCCCCGCCGGCAGCCGCCATCCGATCGATTACGAGGCCGAGGCCGGCCCGACCGTCATCGTCCGAGTCCAGGCGCTGTTCGGCCTCGACGAGCATCCGCGAGCCGGGGGCGTGCCGCTGGTCCTGTCGCTCACCTCGCCGGCCGGGCGGCCGATCCAGACCACCCGCGACCTGCCCGGCTTCTGGCGCGGCAGCTGGGCCGCGATCGCCAGGGAGATGCGCGGCCGCTACCCGAAACACCCCTGGCCGGACGATCCCGCCGCCGCCGACGCCACCCTGAAAACCAAGAAAGCCTCCGCGCGCGACAAATAATTCAGGGGGGTGCTACAAAATTAGCAAGCTCGGTCAATCACTCCGCTGTCTTACCCTGCTAAGACGGTGCTCGTGCACGCCGGGGGGCGAGGTTTGCACGCATCGAAACGCGAACCGAAGGATTAGCCCATGCGTAACCTGTTGATTTCCACGGCCGCCGCGGCCCTGGTCACCACCGCTCTTCCCGCCTTCGCGCAAAGCGCGCCGATGGCCAGCGGCCAGGCCCGCCAGCAGCAGCCGGCCGCCGGCCAGCGCGACACCGGCGATGCCGGCGCGCGCCAGGTCTGCCTCAACATCCAGCAGTCGAACTCCCGAATCTCGCGCCGCGTCTGCCGCACCGAGCGGGAATGGGTCGAGAGCGGCGATCTCGACTCCCGCGACTGACCATCCTTCGACCCCGTGAGTTGAGCGCGGGGCCGACGGCCGGCCCTCCCGCCCCCAATTCAGGGAGGGCATGCCGGAAGGCGGGTTGCCGCAAGCCCGCCTTCCGGCCAGGCCTGTCCCTGCAATGCGAGGTTCAGGAAAAACCGGCCAACAGCGGCGGATGAGACCGCGTCGCGCGACTATCGTCATCCTCGTTGCGGCGCTGTCCTGGCCCGCCGCCGCTCCCGCTTCCGCCCAGGCCGGCGAGCCGGACGCGGATCAGGTCGCCGACCGAGCGCCGGACCGCGAAAGCACCATCCTGGTCTATGGCGACGACGCCTGCCCGCCCTCCACCGACAACGAGGTCGTCGTCTGCGCCCGCCGCCCGGAGGAGGAGCGCTACCGGATCCCGCGCAGCCTGCGCCGCTCGGGCCAGCGGCAGGAACAGGCCTGGGGCGCGCGGGTCGAATCGCTCGAGGAAGTCTCGCGCGACATGCGCCCGAACAGCTGCTCGGTGGTCGGCACCTACGGCCAGAGCGGCTGCATGCAGGCGATGATCCGGCAATGGTTCAACGAGCGCCGCGCCCGTCCGGCCCGCGGCTATTAGCGCTCAGTCCGTCGCCGGCGCTCCGGCCATCGCCCTGACCAGGCCGATCGCGCGGTCGGCCAGAGCGCGCAGCTCGGCGCGCGAATAACCCGCCCGCGCCCGGCCGGAAATCTCATAATGATTGGCGACCATCACCATCGCCAGCGAATGCGGATCGGCCCCGGCCGAGATCTGGCCGGCCTCGATCGCCTTCTCGAAGCGGCGGACGAGGGCGCGGTCGAGCGAATCCATCGATTCGCGGACCGCTCGGGAGATTTCCGGGTCCTCGCTCGCCTCCGGCATCGCCGTGTGCATCATGAAGCAGCCGGGGCCAGTCTCGTCCTTGCCCATGAACTTGTCGATAGACCATTCGGTCATCGCCCGAAGCGACTCGAACAAATCGGGGACCGCGAACGCCTCGGCGAACTCGGCGCGGACGTCGGCGAGATAATTGTCGAGCGCGGCGAGGTAGAGCTTCTTCTTGTCGCCGAAGGCGCCGTAGAGGCTCGGCTTGTGCAGGCCGGTCGCCGCCGACAGCTGGTCCATCGAGGTGCCGGCATAGCCGTAGCGCCAGAAGGTGTCGCGCACCCGATCCAGCACTTCGTCGGTATCGAAGCTGCGCGGCCGGCCGCGAGGCGCTGCAGAAGTTTTTTGTACCATCCGTTAAATAACCCTTGCCATCGGCATTTGTGTACTATACGGTAAGGTACATAAATAGCAGATGGAGGTAGACATGACCAGCCCCTTGAAGAGTGTAGCACTGCTTTTCGTTCCCGCCCTGATCGGTTCCGCCCTCGCCACGGTCTCCCCCGCCGCGGCCGAAGCGGAAGAGGGCCGCGCCGTCGCCCAGTGCCGGGCCGAGGTGCTCCGCCACTTCCCGGCCGAGACGATCCGAAGCCAGCGCATCGCCTCCATCTCGGGCAATTCGCGGCGCACCCGGGTGGCGATGTTCGTCACCACCGACCGGCGCTACAGCTTCGACTGCACCGCCGGCGCCGACGGCCGGGTGCTGACCGCCTCCTGGAATCCCCCGGTCGACACCCGTCTCGCCGGCAATTCGGGCGGCAGCCAGGCGCAGGCGCACTGAATCCCTCCTCGGCCGTGGCCGGGCATTGAAGCCCGGCCACGGCCGCCTTTTCAGGCGGTCGCGAGCGCCGGCGCCGCCGCCCAGACCAGCATCCCCGCCGCCGCGCATCCGGCCAGCACCCACAAGGCGGAGAGCTTCAGCCGGAACATGGCGAACAGCGCCGCCAGCGTGAGCATGAGCGCCGGGACCTTGATGCTCCCCATCACCGGCAGCTCGAAATCGAGCAGCCCCCATTCCACCGGCCGGACCTCGGCGAACAGGCTGTGCAGCGCGAACCAGATGGCGAGGTTCAGAATCACGCCGACCACCGCGGCGGTGATCGCCGACAGGGCCGCGTTCAGCGCCCGGTTGCCGCGCAGCCGCTCGACATAGGGCGCGCCGAGGAAGATCCACAGGAAGCAGGGCAGGAAGGTCACCCAGGTGGTGAGGATTCCGCCCAGCGTGCCGGCGAGCATCGGATCGAGCCCGCCGGCCTGGCGCGAGGCGCCCATGAAGCCGACGAACTGGGTGACCATGATCAGCGGTCCCGGAGTCGTCTCGGCCATTCCGAGCCCGTCCAGCATCTCGCCGGGGCGAAGCCAGCCATAGCCGTCGACCGCCTCCTGCGCCACATAAGCGAGCACCGCATAGGCGCCGCCGAAGGTGACCACCGCCATTTGCGAGAAGAACAGGCCGATCTCGCTGAACACATTGTCCGGCCCCAACAGGGCAAGCAGCGCCGCCACCGGCGCCAGCCACAGGACCAGGAAGATGGCGGTGATGCGCAGCGACCGGCGCCAGTCGGGCCGCGCGTGATCGGGCACATGATCGCCGAGCAGGCTTTCGGCCTCGCCGCCCGCCGCGCCGCCGCCATGATCCCCGCCGCCGGCGAACGCCGCCGATCCCGCTCTGCCGCCGAAATAGCCGATCAGCGCCGCCGCGAGGACGATCGCCGGAAACGGCACGGCGAAGAAGAAGATCGCGACGAACGCGGCGGCGGCCAGCGCCCGCATCGCATTGTTCTTGAGCGCCCGGCCGCCGATCCGCCGCACCGCGTCGAGCACGATGGCCAGCACCGCCGCCTTCAGCCCGAAGAACAGGGCCTCGACCGCGTCGACATTGCCGAGCGCCGCATAGAGCCAGGACAGGATCATGATCGCGACGAAGCCGGGCAGGACGAACAGCCCGCCGGCGATCAGCCCGCCTTTGGTCCGGTGCATCAGCCAGCCGACATAGGTGGCGAGCTGCTGCGCTTCCGGTCCGGGCAGGAGCATGCAGTAATTGAGCGCGTGCAGGAACCGCGCCTCCGAGATCCAGCGTTTCTCCTCGACCAAGACCCTGTGCATCACCGCGATCTGGCCGGCCGGCCCGCCGAAGCTCAGCGCCGCGATCTTCGCCCAGACCCGCGCCGCCTCGCCGAGCGTGACTCCGTGCTCGCTCATGCGGCCGCGCCAAGGTCGACGGCCGCAAAATCCCCCGCCAGCGCGCGCTCGTGGATCAGCGCCGCCGCCGCGACGTCCTGAACGGCGGTGCCGGTGGAATCGAACAGGGTGATCTGATCGTCGGACGTCCGCCCCCGCCGGGTGCCGGCGACCAGCTCGGCGAGCTCGGCATGGACGTCGCTTCGGTCCATGGCCCTCTCGTCGATCGCGTGATGAAGGTCGCCCATCGCCGCGCATTGGTCGATCGCATCGGCGACGACCAGCGCCTTCGCCATCAGCGCCGGCTCGATCTCGCTCTTGTCGGGGCTGTCGGCGCCGACCGCGGCCACGAAGGTTCCCGGCTGGACCATGGCCGGCGTCAGGAACGGCGCGCGCGCGGTCGTGCAGGTGACGATCACGTCCGCCTCGAGCGCCGCCGCGCCGGGCTCGGCGACGACCTCTCCGGCCATCGCTTGCGCCCGCGCGGGCTCGCGATCCCAGAGCAGCACGCGCGACAGCGGCAGCACGGCCTGCAGAGCGAGCAGCTGGGCCCGCCCCTGCTCGCCGCAGCCGCAGATCAGGACCGTGCGCGAGTCCGGACGGGCGAGATAGCGGGCGGCGAGCGCCGTCGCCGCCGCGGTCCGCCGAAGCGTCACCTCGATCGAATCCATGATCGCGAGCAGCGTCCCGGTCTCGCCGTCGCACAGCAGGATCGCGCCCTGGATGGTCGGCAGGCTCCTCGTCGCCGGATTATCGGGGAAATTGCCGTTGAGCTTGAGCGCGACATAATGCCGGTCGCCGCGCAGGCTCGCGCCCTTGGCGTGAAAGGTGCCGCTTTGCCCCTCGATCGCCATCGGCGGCGGCGATTGGGCCCGGCCCTCGGCGACGGCGCGAAAGCCGGTCTCGACCGCATCGAGCCAGTCGGGGAGCTCCATCAACCGGGCGATGTCCCGGCGCGACAGGATCAGGGTCACGTCCTGACCCGCGCCCTGGGCGTGTGCGAGACCCAGTCATGGGTCTCGTCGGTCGCGTCGCGGCACCAGCGGTAGAAGGCGTCGTAGATCGGCAGCCCCGCCTCGAGCTGCTCGAGATCGTCGCCATGGATTCGCGACAGGCCGAGCGAAGCCGCCAGCAGGCCCGCCGATTGCGGGGTCAGCTCCGGGCGCGCGGTGTCGGCGCCGCGGACGATCGGCGCCAGCCGCTCGAGCGCGGCGAAGCCGGCGAGGCCGAATTCCTCGACCATCGCATCGAACGTGCAATGCTCGCCGCGATGGCTCCAGAACACGCCCTCGACGTCGAACGGCGCCGCGCCGAAGCGGGCCGCCACCTCCTCCACCTCGGCCGGCGCCACGAACAGGAAGAGAGCGCCGCGGTCGACGAAGCGGCGGATCAGCCAGGGGCAGGCGATCCGGTCCACCTTCGGGCGCGATCGGGTCACCCAGATCGTCCGGCCGAGATCGTCGCGCGCCGGCAGGATCGCCTCCGGCACCCGCGGATAGCCGAGCCCCGCCCAGGCCTCGGCGCCGCCCTCCAGCACCTCGGCGGCGGCTCCCGCGGTACGCAGCCAGGCCGCGACGCCGTGACTTCGCGCGCCGCCGCCCTTGCAGACGACGACCGCCGACCTGCCGGCGAATTCGGACGCCCAGCGCTCGACTTCCCGGTCGGGCCGGCGCTCGGCGGAGGGGATCAGCGCCGGCTCGCCCTCGCCGGGCGTGCGCACGTCGATGATGTACGGGCAATGGGCGGTCCCGATCAGTCGGAACAGCTTGTCGGGAGCGATTGCGTTGATTGCGGGCATGCGGCGTCCTTTCTCGAGCCAGGACGCGATGCTTCGGCTGTCGCCTCATGGGGTGATCGCGATCCCCATGGCGGAATTAGAAGCCTTGCGGCGGCGCCTGTCAATCGGCCGCGCGGACCATCCTGCTCAGGCGATCAGCCGCTGCTGGAGGCCGTGGACCAGCTCGCTCGCTTTTTCATAGCTCATCGGCCGGCCGAACAGATAGCCCTGGATCTGGTGGCAGCCGAGATCGCGCATCCGGGTGAAGTCGTCGGCGGTTTCGACGCCTTCGGCGGTCACCGTCATCCGGAAGCTCTTGGCGAGCTGGACGATCGACTGGATGATCGCGACCGTTTCCTTGTTGCTCTGCGCCTCGCGGACGAAGCTGCCGTCGATCTTCAGTTTGTGGAACACGGCCTTGTTGAGATAGCCCAATGAGGAATAGCCCGTGCCGAAATCGTCGAGCGCGATGCTGACCCCGAGGGCGCGAAGCCGCTTCAGCACGTCGAGCGCATGGGTGGAATCGCCGAGGAAGATCGATTCGGTCACTTCCAGCTCGAGCCGGTCGGGCTGCAGCCGGTAGCGGCGGAGCGCCTCGTTGATCGTGTTGGGCAAAGCCGGATAGATGAGCTGCTTGGCGGAGACGTTCACGGCCACGCTGATATGCTCGGGCCAGGTCGCGACCGACCGGCACGCCTCCTGGATCACCCAGTCGCCCAGGTCCATGATCAGGCCGGTTTCCTCGGCCAGCGTGATGAAATGGTTGGGCGGGACGATGCCGCGGGTCGGATGGTGCCAGCGGATCAGCGCCTCGAAGCCCATCAGGCTCTGGTCGGCGGCGTCGACCAGCGGCTGGAAGAGCAGCCTGAACTGGCCGGCCTTGATGCCCACCCGCATTTCCTGTTCGAGCCTCAGCCGGTCTTCGGCCTCGTTCTGCATCGCGGAGTTGAAGAAGCAGCAGGTGCCGCGGCCCTGATTCTTCGCCTGATAGAGGGCGAGGTCGGCTTTCTGAATGAGGTCGTCGACGCTCTGTCCGTCGACGGGCCCGAAGGCGCAGCCGATCGAGACGCCGATGCGAATCTCGGCCTTGTCGATATGGAAGGGCTCCGCGATCGCCCCGATCAGCCGGTCCGCCAGGGTCTCGACCAGGCGCCGGCTCGTCGCGTCCTTGATGACGATGGCGAATTCGTCGCCGCCCATCCGGCCGACATGGCCGAACCCGCTCGCCTCTTTCAGCAGCCGCTGGGCGACGCTTTTCAGCACGATGTCGCCCTTCGGATGGCCGAACGTGTCGTTGACCGGCTTGAAGCCGTCGAGGTCGAGGAACATGATCGCGCAGGGCGTCTCGCCGTCGGCCGATCCCGACAGGGCCTCGCCGAGCAATTGCCGGACCCGGCCGCGATTGGGCAGCCCCGACAGCACGTCCATATTGGCGAGGTTGGTCAGCCTTTCCTGCGTTCGGCGAACGTCGGTGATGTCCTGGCCGACGCCGCGAAAGCCCTGGAAGGTGCCGGTGACGTCGATGATCGGATCGCCCGACAGGCTGATCCAGCGGGTGCCGCGCCGGGTCTTCAGCTCCATTTCGAGGTTGCCGAAGGGCTGGCGCGCCATCAGCGTGTGGCCGAGCGCGCTGCTGCCGCCGAGCGAGGCCGGCAGCGAATGGCCGAGCAGCTGGTTCGCCGTGCGGCCGAGCAGGGCGGTCATCCGCGAGGAGATGTAGATCACCCGGTTCTCGGCATCCACCTGCCACAGCCAGCCGACCCCGCGATGCTCATATTCGTTGAGCAGCAGCCGGATCGATTCGCTCTGCGCGCGGGCGGTGGCGAGCACGGTCAGCTGGCTGAACAGCCAGCGGGTGAGCCGCGCCACGCCGAACGCGCCGGCGCCGGCGATCAGGATGAAGGTCGCGGCCAGCTTGGGGTCGAGCGTCGCGCTGCCATAATAATAAGCGAGGCAGAAGGCGCCGGTGAGGGTGCCGATCCAGGCGATGGCGGCGGCGGGAATCGCGACCAGGGCGATCGCCGCGCTGATCATCGCCACCATCGCGCCGCCGATCACGACCTGGACGTGCGGCGGCTGGGTGGCGAAGGCGTAGGTCGGCAGGGCCGACCAGATGCTGGCGAGGCAGATCGCCTCCGCGATCGCGATCGACCGGGCGCGCGGACGGGCGGTGCGGCTGCTCCCCCAGGCGGCGGCGTCCAGCGCCCGCCGGCAGGAGGCCCAGTTGATGAAGGCGACGGCGGCGGTCCAGCCGGCGATGATCGTGAGGTTCACCGAGCCGTACATCCCCCAGCCGAGAATCAGCGACGCGGCGACGGCGGTGATCGCGAGGAAGGGCGCGAACAGAGCGCGCGCCTGGACCTGGCCATTGTGCAGATGGGCGTCGCGCAGCCGGTCGTTGTGGAGATCGAGGGTGATCGATTCCGCGGCCTCGTCGAGCGGCGCATCGTCCTGGGTCTCGGGGTCGACAGGCAGGGGCGCGTGAAACATGGATATCCGCGAGGCTCCGATGATGAGCCTTTTCCCTACCGCCAAGACTTTGATGGATCGTTAAATTCGGTTCCATTTTCACCCCAGAATCCGCCCCGGCCGACGTGACTGGAACGGCGGAAAATATCTTGGGAAGCGGCTTCTACGCGGCGTCCGGCATTGCCCGCGGGGGTGAAGTGGCATTACATCCGGAGCAATGCCGGCGGGGGGCGGGAATGGAGCCATCGGACCGGGTCGATCTTGCGCATGTGCCGGGCTTCATGCTGGGCCGCCTGCGCGTGCGTCCGGCGGTTCGGCAGCTTATGCGGGACGATGGCGAAGAAGAGGTGCTGCAGCATCGCGTGATGCAGGTGCTGATCGCGCTCGCCCGCGCCGAGGGCGCGATCGTCACCCGCGACGAGCTGACGATGAGCTGCTGGGACGGTCGCGTCGTCGGGGAGGACGCGATCAACCGGATCATCTCACGCCTGCGCGCCGTCCAGGCCGGGATCGGCGCGGGTTCGTTCAAGATCGAGACCGTAACCCGGATCGGCTACCGCCTGCTGCGCGACGGGCAGCAGGGCCAGGAGAGCCAGGGAGGGGCGCCGTACCCGGCCCCGCGCCCGAGCCGCCGCCGGCTGCTCGCCGGCGCCGCGGCTGCGGCCGGCCTTGCCGCCGCCGGGACGGTCGGCGTCCTCATTTGGGGGCGCGGCGGTGACCGCCCGGCGGCACCGGCCAGTATCGCGCCGTTGATGCAGCAGGCTTGGCTGGCGATCCGTCAGGCGACGCGGGAGGGCCACAACCAGGCGATCGGCCTCTATCGCCGGGTCGTCACGCTCGAGCCAACTTATGCCGACGGCTGGGGCGCGCTGGGCATTGCTTATGCGTTCACGGCCAGGCTGCGCGACCGCGCGGAGAGCGCGCGGCTGCGCGAGCGCGCCCGCGCGGCCGGGCAGCGGGCGCTCTCGCTCGAGGCCGGCAACAGCTATGGCGAGGCGGCGCTGGCGCTGGCGCTGCCGACGCGGGGCAACTGGCTGGCTCAGGAGCGCGCGTTGCGCCGCGCCGTGGCCGAGCATCCCCAGGACGAGCCTTTGCTGTTCGAGCTCGCTTTGACCCTGCTCGCTGTCGGCCGAATCACCGAGTCGCTCCCGTTGCTCGATCGAATCCGTGAGCGCGGACAGCCGACCCCATCGGTTTACTACATCCACGGCGGGGCTTTGTGGGCTGCCGGACGCATCGACGAGGCCGATCGGCTGATCGCCGAGGCCGCCTCGGTCTATCCGACCCATTTCGCCGTCTGGTTCACCCGTTTCTTCCTGTTGCTCTACAGCGGGCGCGCCGGCGCCGCGATCGCCCTGGCGGAAGATGGCGACAATCGCCCGAGCAACATCCCCGAAACCGAGGTCGAGGCGGTACTACGCATCGCCCGCGCGGTGCGGAGTGGCGCGCCGGCCGATATCGACGAGGTGCTGGACGAGCAGATGATTCGGGCGCATCAGGGTACGGGTTATGCCCAGGGCGCGCTGATCGCGGCCGCTGCGCTCGGCCGGGTCGATGCGGCGTTCGCCATTGCCGACGCGCTTTACTTCGATCGCGGCTTCGTCGTTCCCGACATCAGGTTCACGCTCCAGCAGGGCACCTATTCGCCGCCCGCCGACCGCCAAACCCACTTTCTGTTCGGGGCGGAGACCGCGGCCATGCGCGCCGACCGTCGCTTCGCTGCTCTGGCCGCGGGGATCGGTTTTGATCGCTACTGGCGGGAATCGGGCAGCCGTCCCGATTACCAGCGGGCCTGAACCGCCCCGCAAAACCGGCGAAATCGGCAGCAGATCAGGGAAAGATCAGGTCGTCGTCCTCGTGGCCCGGCGGTGGCCGCGGCATCCCAGGGTCATCCGGCGCGGATCTCCCGCCCGGCATTTTGGGAGCCTGATCATGCGCAACACCATCCTCTTCACCGCCGCTTTCGCCGCCGCCATTCCGGCCTTGCCGGCGCAGGCCGAAACGCGCGCCCGCAGCCAGACGGTCAGCACCGCCGGCCTCGATCTCGGCACGCCTGCCGGCCGCGGCCGCTTCCAACGCCGCGTCGCCGCCGCCATGGAAAGGGTCTGCGGCAGCTATGCCGGCACCTCCACCGCCGAGCAGGACGAGATCGGCCGTTGCCGGCGCGCCGCGTCGGCCGGCGTCGAAACCCAGCTCGCGGCGCGCGACGCGCGGCGCGGCGGCACGGTCCAGGTCGCCGCGTCCACCCGCTGAGCGTGCCTCCGCGCGCAGTCGGCCCTCGCTTCCCGAAGCGGGGGCCGCTGTTACGCGACGAACGGCTAGCTCGGGGGTTGGCCGCGAAGCGCCCGGTCGACCGAGGTCGAGGTCACGCTGTGATAGGAGGCCCGGGTCCGGGCATAGATCCGCTCGGCGATCGGCCGCCCCCACTCGCCTTCGCCGAGCAGGGTCTCGAACAAGGGCAGCACGAACTTGCGGCGTCCCTGCGTCGCCAGCAGCCGCTCGGCCGCCGGCACCGCCGGCTCGTAGCGGTTGGCGAGCGCCAGCTGAAGCCAGGCGAACTGCGTTTCGGCATTGCCGCTGCCCGACAGCCCGAAGGCCCGGTCGAGCGCCGCCAGCCGCTCGCGCGGCATTTCGCGCGGCAGGCCGTTCAGGAAGCGAAGCCGCTCCGCCGTCGTCCAGCCGGCATAGGGGATCGCGCCCACGTCGCCCGAGGCATTATAGGCGGTCAGCGCCCGATCGACCGCGGCGAAGGCGGCCGGATCGGGCCGCGCCGCGTTGCTCGGCAGACCGGGCCGGTAGACCCACTCGTCGAGCATCAGACGCCGCTCCAGCGCCCGGTCGCCGCGCACCAGATTGGCGCGAAGGTCGGCGAGGAAGCGCGCCGAGGTCATCGGCTGGAAGGCGTGCCGGTCGAAATAGGAGCGCAGATAGGCGTCCCAGCGCTCCCGCCCGACGATCCGCTCGAGCGTCCGCAGGAACGTGGCGCCCTTGTCGTAGACGATTCCGCTCGACCCGGCATCCGGGTCGTCGCTGCCGTGCAGCCGGGTCCCCGGCGCGGTTCGCCCCAGCTCCTGGAAGGCGCTCTCCATGTCGGCCCAGCTCAAGGCCGCCTCCTGCCGCGCCCGCCCCGGCCCGTACAGCGCCTCCATGATCCGGTTCTCGAAATAGGAGGTGAAGCCCTCGTTCAGCCACGAATCCGACCAGACCGCGTTGGTGACCAGATTGCCCGACCACGAATGCGCCAGCTCGTGCGCGACCAGCCCGACCAGGCTCCGGTCGCCGGCGATGAAGGTCGGCGTCAGGAAGGTGAGGGTGGGATTCTCCATGCCGCCATAAGGAAAGCTCGGCGGCAGCACGATCACGTCGTAGCGCCCCCAGCGATAGGGCCCGTAGAGCCGCTCGGCCGCCTCCACCATCCGCTCGGTATCGACCAGCTCCGCCGCCGCCCGCTCGATCATCGCCGGCTCGGTCCACACGCCCGTCCGCCGCCCGAGCTCGCGGAATTGCAGATCGCCCGCCGCGATCGCGATCAGGTAGGGCGCGACCGGATGGGTCATGCGGAAGCGGTAGGCGCGCCGTCCTTCCCCCGCCGGCTCGCCGTCGGGGGTCAGCCGCTCACCCGACATCACCACCTTCAGCGGCTCCGGCGCGGTGATCCGCGCCTCCCAGGTCTGGCGGATTCCGGGGCTGTCCTGGGTCGGGATCCAGGTCCGGTTGAGGATCGCCTGGCCCTGGCTGAACAGATAGGGATGGCGCTTGCCCGCGGTCTGGTCGGGGCTCAGCCATTGCAAAGCGGCCGCATCCGGCCCGCTCCGGTAGCGGATCCTGATCCGCCGGGTCGCCGGCCCGAGCCGGATCGTCAGCGGCTGCCCGCGCGCCTCGTCGCCCTGGCCGAGCGCATGCTGGAGCGCCGCGCCGCCGCCGTCGGTCACGCCCTGGATTTCCAGCCCCTTGGAATCGAGGACGATCTCCCGCGCGCCCTCGGCCGCCCTGATGTCGAGCGTCGCCGTCCCCGCCATCCGTTTCGCCCGGAAATCCGCGTCGAGATCGAGCGCGACATGGGTGACCCGCGCCACTTCCGGCCGGGCGAAGCTCCTGGTGTCGCGCGCATCCTCCCCGCTCAGCACCGGCGCCACCTCGCGCGGCCCCGCCGCCGCCGCCGCCTGTTCGTTGCCGCCGCCTTCGCCCGCCGTGCAGGCGGAAAGGATCATCGCGGCGGCAAAAGCAAGCAAACGCATGAGGCAACTCCGGCTCGAACGTGCGGGCGTGCTAGCCCAAACGCCCGAGCGGGTGAACCTGTGCCGAACGCCCGCCCGCCGCGCTCAGCCGATGCTCCACCCGCGCAGCTTCGGAGTCGCCGCGTCGCTCTGCTTCTCCGGCCTGATCCTCGGCTCGGGCTTCATTTCGGCGCGGGCGGCGGCTTCGGCATGGTTGGCGGAGAGCTGCAGATAGACGCCGTGAGCCCGCTTGAGGCGGTGCCGCTCGCTCTCGCTCTTCGCCTCGCCGAGCTGAACCAGCGTCTCCGCCGCCTTCGCGAGATAGTCCTTGGGCGTGCCCATGTTCGAATTCCTTCCGGGGAGAGGGCGCCGGCCGCGAAGCGCGCGACGCCGGCGAGAGCCCCAGCGATGGGCGCTTTCCGGCCGGGGAGCAATTTATTTCGTGGCGGCCCTTCAGCCTTTGGCTGCCGCGACCGGCGCCTTCGCCACCGCCACCGTAGGCGTCTCCACGCCCGCCGAGGCCCCGCGAACGAAAGCGGCGGGCGCGCCGACGATCAGCAGGACTGCGGACAAGGAGGCGAGCGGCTGTTTCACGCCCCTGCTTTGCCCGTCCCCCGGCGCCCGCCGCAAAGCCCAGGCGACGAGCGCGCCCGATCCTTCGACGAACGCGCAGGAGCGCCTCATTTTTCGCTTGCATTGTGGGAAATTGTTCTATTTTTGTTCTGCTCCTTGAGAGAGGAGATCCATGATGCACCCCCCGATTCCCGTCCTCTGCGACCGCTGCCGCGCCGAAGGCTTTGGCGGCGCCGAGCCCTTCGCCGACCTCGGCGACCTGCTCGAATTCGAGCCGGTCCCCCGCCGCCCGCGCGCCGACGGCTGGACCCCCGAGCTGCAGCGCGCCTTCATCGCCGCGCTCGCCGTCACCGGCTCCGACCGCCAGGCCGCCCGCGCCGTCGGCAAGGCGCAGTTCGGCGTCGATCAGCTCAAGAAGGCCAGGGGCAATGAAGGCTTCATGGCCGCCCACGCCAAAGCGATGGCGATGGCGGCCGACGACAGGAGCCGCCGCCTCGCCGCCGGTCTTCACGCCGTCACCGAGCAGGCCGCTTTCTGGCGCCCGCCCGATCCCGCCTGGAGCAAGGCCTCGACTCGGCAAATCCCGCCGGCCCCGGAGCCTGTCCCGCCGGCGCAAGAGCTCGACGACGACGCCCTGCTCGCCGCCGCCGGGCCGAAGCTCGAAGTGCTCGACGGCTTCTTCCGCCACTATCTGCAGCGGCTGGAGATGGAGCGGGAAGCGCGCCTGGGCGGCCGAATCGTCGAGGCCGATTTCTACGTCCGCCAGGTCACCTTCATGGAGGTGATGCTCGATCTGCTCAGCGGCGACGGCTGGGCCTGGCTCGATCGGCAGCGCTTCGAGGGCGACGAAGGCCACCGCCTGCTGCCGATCGAAATCGCCGAGACGCCGCTTTCGCGCCTGCTCGACGAAACCCGCCGCGCCTGTTGGGCGGAAAGCGGCGAGCCCGAGCGCCCGCCGCTGCCGCCGCCGGAGCAGCTCGCCGACCACGGCCGCTACAAGTCCGGCCTCCAGGACCCTATCCGCGGCGGCCCCGACTGGCGCGAGCAGGAGCTCGCAATCAAGGCGCGGCATGAAGAGGCCGCCAGGGTGCAAATCCAATGGGAGGAAAAGGCCCGCCGCGAGGCCGCCGAATGGCGGGCACGGGTGGAAGCCGAGGAAGACCCTCCCCGGGCCGGGGATGAGCAGGCCCGCCATGCCCCCGGCATGGCTGCGGACGTCCGGGGGACGCCCGCACCTGCTCCTGACCATTCGAAGGATGGTGGAGGCGGCGGCGCAGCCGCCTGAACACGACACCGAAGGAGACCCCCGATGAACAATGAGGAAGTGATCAGGGCCCTGCTCGCGGCCGCCGGTCGGGTGGCCGGCGAAGAGGCGGAGGCGGAGGCGCGGATCGAGGCCCGCTATGCCTGGGTGAAGCGGCGCATCGCCGACCTCAAGGCGGCGCAGAAGCGCGTGGAGGAGGCGTGGGACCGCATCTTCGACGCGCTCCCGGACGACCTCGACGACGAAGCGCTGGAGGCGATCCCCGAGCCGCCCGAGCAAGCGGAATTGGATGCCATCTTGGCGGAGATCGAGGCGGTGCGGGACCATGATCGGTGGCCGAGGCATTTGCACTGGAGCTTGTAGCCGGGCGTCCCCAGGGACAGGTACTCGTACCCGCATCCCCGCCTTCCCACTTCTGCCCCTTAACGAACCAGCAATCCACCGCTCCTAACCCTCTGCGGCAGAGGGAGAAAAACCGTAATGCGCCTACCTAAATTATTCACCGACGAAACCGCCGCCACCGCCATCGAATACGGCCTGATCGCCGCCTTGATCTCGCTCGCCTGCATCATGGCCTTCCAGATGCTCGGCCTGAATCTCGCCAGCATCTTCACCACCGCCACCGACGCCATGCGGGGCTAGAGCGGGCGCGTCCTGCCCGCCGCTCCTTCTCGCCTTCCGCTTTTCGAGCGGCTCTTCTCCCGAGTGCATCGCCCGATGAAGCGGCGGGCGGCGCCGCTAGACGCGGATCGCCAGCGTGGCGATGGCGCCGGACTCGATGTTCACCGTGTTCGACGAGTGGAAGGGCGTTGGCGGAGTCGTGTTGCGCTCGCTCTCGACGGCGATCGTCGCTTGCCCGACGGGCAGGTCGCGAAGCGACAGGCTCGCGGCGGGCGCGGGCGATCCGCCCTTCTCGACGCCGTTGACGAACAGCTTGACCGGCCCTTTCAGATCCTGCGGTTTGTCGATCGCGATGTTGACCGCCCCGGTGGTCGGCCGGGCCGCCTCCTCGCGCTGCTCCCGGACGGTCTGGTCCAGCGTGCCGCGGTGGCTTTCCAGCTGGCTGCGAAGGCTGGCGGTCGCCTCGTCCAGCTCCGCCGCCCAGGTCTGCTTCTGGGTCGTCATGATCGACGTCCCCTCGGTCAGCGCCGCCTGGAGCAACTCGATCAGCGCGACGCCATCCGCGGCGGCATTCTCGGCGGTGATCGCGGGACGGCGCTTGGCCCATTCCATCTCCAGCGTCTCGCGAACGCTCTTCAGCTTAAGCTCGGTGAGCATGAGCCGGGCCCAGCTGCGCGACACGTTGAACAGCTGGTCCGCGAGCAGGATGAGGCCGCCGAGGATGACGGCGACCAGCGCCATCTCGGCGCCGCTCCGCTCCGCGCGGAGGAACTCTACCCGTTCGGGCACCAGGATCGGAAGCAGCAGGCCGGCGGCGAGCGCGGCGAGAGCAGCTGCCCGCAACAATCCCGAGACCCAGAAGCGTCGGCTGATCGGCCGGCGGGCGAAGACCATGTCGGCCGTGAGCTTGTCCCTCACCGACTTGAAATAATCGTCGAGCGCGCCCTCGTCGAGCTTGTCGTGAATGGGTATGCACTTGGCCCAGTGTTGAGGTGCGCTGCTCATCCCGTTGCTCCCTCGCTCCGCGCTCCAGATCGCGCCGAGTCTATCGGGGCGAACGGCGGCGTCTGTGATCTTTGTCACGCGGTCGAGGCCAAAATTATTCCTCTCCCATCCGCAACGCCGCGATGAACGCCTCCTGGGGGATGCTTACAGAGCCGTATTCTCTCATTCTTGCCTTGCCGGCTTTTTGCTTCTCGAGAAGCTTCTTCTTGCGGGTGATGTCGCCGCCATAGCATTTGGCCGTCACGTCCTTGCGGAGCGCGGCGATCGTCTCTCGGGCGATGACCTTGCCGCCGATCGCGGCCTGGATCGGGATCTTGAAGAGGTGGCGCGGGATCAAATCCTTGAGCCGCTCGCAGAGCTGGCGGCCGCGGGCCTCGGCGGCGGCGCGGTGGACGATCATCGACAAGGCGTCGACCGGCTCGCCGTTGACCAGGATGTTCATCTTGACGAGGTCGCCCTCGCGGTGGCCGATCTGGTGATAGTCGAAGCTCGCATAGCCGCGCGAGATCGATTTGAGCCGGTCGTAAAAGTCGAACACCACCTCGTTCAGCGGCAGCTCGTAGGTCACCTGCGCGCGCCCCGCGACATAGGTCAGGTTCTTCTGGATTCCGCGCCGGTCCTGGCACAGCTTGAGGATCGGCCCGAGATAGTCGTCGGGCACGTAGATCACCGCCTCGATCCACGGCTCCTCCATCAGGCCGATCCAGGTCGGGTCCGGCATGTCGGCCGGGTTGTGGATCTCCTTCACCTTGCCCGCGTCCGGGCCGCCGGTCATGTGCAGCTTGTAGACCACGCTGGGCGCGGTGGTGATCAGGTCTAGATCATATTCGCGGGTCAGCCGCTCCTGGATGATCTCGAGGTGGAGGAGGCCGAGGAAGCCGCAGCGGAAGCCGAAGCCCAAAGCCGCGCTGGTCTCCATCTCGAAGCTGAACGAGGCGTCGTTGAGGCGCAGCTTGGCGAGGGAGTCGCGGAGCTTCTCGAAATCGGCGGCGTCGGTCGGAAACAGGCCGCAGAACACCACCGGCTGCACCGTCTTGAAGCCGGGCAGCGCCCTGGCGGTCGGCTTCCGCGCGTCGGTGATCGTGTCGCCGACGCGGGTCTCGCTGATGTCCTTGATCTGGGCGGTGATGAAGCCGATCTCGCCGGTGGTCAGCGTTTCGAACTGCTCGATCTTCGGGCGGAAGACGCCGACGCGGTCGACCAGGTGGGTGGTGCCGGCCTGCATGAAGCGGATCTGCTGGCCCCTGCGGATGGCGCCGTCGATCACCCGGATCAGGATGACGACTCCGAGATAGGGGTCGTACCAGCTGTCGACGAGCATCGCCTTCAGCGGCGCGTCCTCGTCCCCGCTCGGCGGCGGGATCCGGGCGACGATCGCCTCGAGCACGTCGTCGATGCCGATCCCGGTCTTGGCGCTGGTCAGCACCGCGCCGCCGTCCTTCCAGTCGCCGCCGGCGGGCAGGCCGACGATATCCTCGATCTCGTGGCGGACCTTGTCGACGTCGGCGGCGGGCAGGTCGATCTTGTTGATCACCGGCACGATCTCATGGTCGTGCTCGATCGACTGGTAGACGTTGGCCAGGGTCTGCGCCTCGACCCCCTGCGCCGCGTCGACGACCAGCAAAGCGCCCTCGCAGGCGGCGAGGCTCCGGCTGACCTCGTAGGCGAAGTCGACGTGGCCCGGCGTGTCCATCAGGTTGAGGACGTAGGCCTGGCCGTCCTTGGCGCGGTAGTCGAGCCTGACCGTCTGCGCCTTGATCGTGATTCCCCGCTCCTGCTCGAGCTCCATATTGTCGAGCACCTGCCCGTGAGTCATCTCCCGCGCGGTCAGCCCGCCCGTGGTCTGGATCAGCCGGTCGGCCAGGGTCGATTTGCCATGGTCGATATGGGCGATGATGGAGAAGTTGCGGAGTCTGGCGAGGTCGGTCATGTGGCGGGGGCGTTAGCAGGGGCTCCGGAAAAGGCAATTCGGGCGCCGGGCGCCGCGTTCCGCGGGGCTTCGCCGCGCGCCTCACCCGGCGCGAATGGTCCCAATGTTCGCACTGACCATGGGGGTGGCTTGCGACGGGGGCCGTCACGCGAGTGAATCGCGTGACGTCGAGTCAGGCTCCGCTGCGCGGACCTGTCGAAGGGACCCCACGAAAGTAGTACTTTCGTGGGGTCCCGATCGGCCGTTCGCGCCGCTTCGCGACCGGCGCGCTGCTCCGCTGCTCGCCTCGCTCCGGCGCGAATGGTCCCAATGGTCGCACTGGCCATGGAGATTATTCCGACACCGTGTCCGCGAGGGCGTCGAGGAGCGTGGGGAAGCTCTCCCGCGCCTCGGCCTGGGGATCGGCGGCGCCGTCCTTGCGAAGCTCCCACGGGGCGGCGAAGCGCCGGGGATCGAACCGGGCCAGCAGCCACATCAGCAGCCGGTCGCTCGGCACGCGTTTCTCCGCGACCAGATTGCCCTCATGCCAGACCTGCTCGGTGCGGCCGTTGATGGCGCGATCGAAGGCGATGGCGGAGAGCCGCCCCACGGCGAGCTGGTCCGCCGTGTCCCAGGCCGCGGCGAAGGCCGGCGAGCGGGCCCTGAGCCGATAGGCCGAGCGCGCGGTCAGGCGCGCGGCGGCGCTGGCGAGATGGACGGAGCCCGTCTCGGCGAGATTGACCAGGAACAGGCGCTGCCGCTGGGCGCTCCAGCCGGCGAGGCGCTTGCGGCTGTCCTCGAGCGGGACGCCGTCGAAGGGAGTGGCGGTGACGGGCGGCGTGCCAGGTGCGTCGGTGTCCTGCGGAGGCTCCGCCGCCGCCGGCGGCAACAGGTCGGTCGGCCAGACCTCGTTCCGCTCGGTCGGACGCACCAGCGAGAGGCCCGGCCCGCCCTCCTCGTCCGCCGCTCTCGCCACCTCCTCGAAGCGGCCGGTCGCGGCCACCCACTCGTCAAACTCCTCGACCGTCAATTCTCTTGCCGTGTGACGCTTCATGATCCTTGCTCCTCCGATTCGAAAAAGGAGCGAATCATTTAGTGCATGTCGGGGGGTGTGGGAAAATCTCCCTCTGCGGTGCGACGAACCGAGTGGGCGAATCGGGGGGTGAGTGGGCGAGTCAGGTATTGTCTCCTGCCCCCAGGAATATTTGCGGGCGCCGCTCGAATTACGTTCGGAAGCGATCACAGCCCTGCTCAGTGGCGTCGGTCGAGGAGATCGATGAGCCGCTGATGGGGAGATCAGCTACCTCGACAAGCTGGCCAGCGAGCCTGCGCGGGCGGATCTGGCAGTGTACCGGTAAATAGCAACGAGCCCGCCACTTGGGATGATGATTTGCCGCAAAGTTACAAAATTTGCCGCAAAGCCATTTGCCATCTGGACACGACGAGTCAGATGGGTTAACGCCTCCGTTAATGAACGGAGCATTGGAAATTCTTAGACGTGAGCGCGACGATGCAGCAGAGCAAATTCGCCTGCTCCGCGTACGGATCCGAGACCTCGACTCGGCCATTAACGTGCTGGAAGGCCAGCCCGCAGTGACTAAGTCCGGCCGAGGAGTCGGCGATTTAAAGGCGTCGGTTCTAAAAAAGTTGGCAGACCTTGGGTCTGAAGGTGGAACGCCCAAGGAATTGGCAGAAGCCCTTACGAGGGACGGACGGCAGACGTCAGACGCGTCTGTTTCATCCACACTTTCGCGGTTGAAAGCGGAGACGAGGGTCGCAAATCGCAATGGCCGATGGTTTGCCGCAAACTCGGCAGATAACTCGGAGGAGCGCCTAGTTTCTGTTTCTGATTTTGACGATTTCGATGATGATGCACCATTTTAGAGAGAGAAATCAATATTCTACGAATTAGGGCCGCTGTTTGCGGCAGCGGCCCTAACCGGAGGTAGGTATCCCACCTCGTGCTCTTGCAAGCGTGCGGGAATCTAGTGGGCCTCCGTATCGCAGTCAACCGAGGCTCTGTGCCTGAGCGTCGGACTGAACGAAGGTCTGATAGCATGGGTGCCGGTCACAATTTTCTGAAGTTCACGGCAGCGATCCTCGCGCTTAGCAAATCCAAGGTATGGTTAGAGGCCAAGCCGGAGTGGGAACTGCATCTGGTTTATAACGACGGTTCCGACCGAGCGTGTGAATGCGGTCACCAACCAATCCACCAAATTTGCGTCATCAAGAACCGCGAAAACGGGAATGAGGCCGAGGTTGGGAACGTTTGCGTTCACAACTTCATGCAGTTGGCGTCTAGGCGCGTCTTCGCGGTCCTGAAGCGGGTGAGGGCCGAACTCACCAAATCCCTAAACCCAGCGGCTCTGGAGCTTTTTGAGAGGCGCAAAGTGATCACCAGCGTGGAGCTGGAAGATTACCTCGACTACTGGCGCAAGCGAACCAATATGACGGATACTCAGCGTCGTCAGAAGATCGAAATCAACCAGCGTATCTTAGACTATGTGGACCGGGAAACAGCCCGCCTGATCGAGAACTTCAAACGACATGGTTTGAAACCTAGAGGCGTGTAATCCTCCTCCCGTCGTCCGGGCATATCTGCTTATTCCCGCCGAGCGCCTCACATCTCGACCCATGCTGGACTTGGCTTTCCGACAGTCAGCAGGGCCGCCCGCCGGCCCCGCTGATTCCCTTTGGCGAAGGATGCGATTGAGTGAAGGAGCCGCCACGAACTGAATTCGTGACGTCGATCAGGCTCCGCCACGCGGCCCTGTCGGCCGGCCTTACGCGGCTCTACGCGCTGCTCCGGCGACGGCTGCGCCGCCGGCGTCGCTGCGCTCGGCGCTCCCGCCTTACCCCGGGCCGCCTCCGGCGCCCGGTATCGGCGGCGGTGCGGCTTGCTGCTGCTGCACCCGGGGCCCCTGGCCCGGCGGGCGGAAGCTCCAGGTGAAAGCGAGGGTGATGCGCTGGGGGGAGGTGGGGGCGAAGAGGTCGCGGGACCGGCTGGTGACGCCGGTGGTGATGCTCTCCCGTCCCTCCGACAGCCGCAGGTTCTGGACGGTGAGCACGGCCGAGAGCCGGTCGGTGATGGTGTGCGACCAGGTGAAGGTGGCGAGGGCGAGAGGCTCGACCCGGGTGAAGCCGGTGTCGGTGGGGCCGAAATAGCGGAGCGTCAGGTTGAGCCGGTCGGCGCCGGCCCGCCCGTCCTGGCCGTCCCTATATTCGAGCTGGCCGGTCCCCGACCAGGTGGCGCCGTGCCGGCTCGGCAGCGGGCCGCCGCCGTCCTGATCGAGGCTCTGGTCGGAGAGGTTGGCGGTGAGCACGTAGCGCAGGCCCTCGAGGATCGGCCCGCGCGCGCTGAGCTCGGCGCCGGTCAGGGCCTGCGAGCCGAAGTTGAACGGGCGGGTGACCAGCACGCCGTCCGGATCGACCTCGCCGCGGAAGGACCAGATGTCCGTGGTCGTCCGCCGGAAGGCGGTGAGCTCGAGATTGTGGCGGGCGACCTGGCCGCGCAGGCGCAGCTCGTAGCTGTCGGTGAATTGCGGCTCGAGCAAAGGATTGCCGGCCTGGGCGGTGGTCGCGTCCTGGAAGTTCAGGGCCGGGTTGAGCAGCTGGATCGGCGGATAGGTGATCCGGCGCGAATAGCTGGCCGTGCCGGTCAGCCACGCGGCGAGCTGGCGCTCCGTGTGCAGGCTCGGGAAGACATTGGTGGTCTTGAGGTCAGCGACGCCGGTGGTGCCGCCCAGATCGTAGGCTCGGCCCTCGACGCGGATTCCGGGCATGATGGTGAAGCCGGCCAGCTCGAACTGGTAGGTGGCATAGCCCGCATATTCGAACCATGAGCCGTCGACCAGCGAGGCGGCGGCGAAGGGCGCGCCGTTGGGCAGCGTGCCGGTCGCATTCTGCCCCAGCCGGTTGGCGGTGGTGACGAGCTGGGCGCCGAGCGAGAGCCGCTCGTTATTGGCGAAGGGCCGCACATAATCGACCTTCCCGGTCCAGCTCTCGTCGGACATGGTCTGCGTCTGCTGGAAGATATTCGGCGGTCCGCCCACCGGATCGGTCGAGAACAATCGGTCGAAATCGCCGGAGAAGCGCGCCCATTTCACCGAGGCCGTCAGCATCTCGCCCTGGCGGGCGGTGGTGGCGCGATAGTCGAGCGCGAGGTCGCGGTAGTTGAAGTCCGCCTCGTTGGTCGAGAGCACGTCGGCGCGGCCGCCGGGGATGGGCGCCGCGGTCAGCAGCGACTCCCGGGTCGAGAGGAAGTCGGTATGGGCGAGCGTGCCGGTGAGGGTGATCGTCCGCCGGTCGTCCGG
>Ga0190274_10000486_pt1 | contig 24039 bp, 20 predicted proteins | sample Popmic531T_FD_133002 | JGI IMG/M metagenome (GOLD analysis project Ga0190274, IMG submission 133002) | Populus adjacent soil microbial communities from riparian zone of Yellowstone River, Montana, USA - 531 T | ecosystem: Environmental > Terrestrial > Soil > Riparian zone | place: USA: Montana... | reverse complement strand
ATCCCCTGCAGGTTGGTACGTGCCGCCTGAATAATGGATGAAGCATACTGGTTAATGAGCTCTGGCCGAAGTAAGACAAAGGATTCATTGGGAGTGGGGTCTACCCGGTGAACCAGCCCCTGAGACTGCAGTAAGCTGACGACGGTGTCCACCTCCTCTCTCGTCGGTTCTTCTCCTTCGACATGGTCGCGTACTTCGTTCCAAACCCCGCGCATGTTTATGAGTGTATTTTTCTTTGCCTTCTGCGCTAGCAGGAACTTGCGAATGATTTGAAATAAGCGCGGTGTCGTGGTTCGCGGCAGCTTGGTCCAGTCAATACCATGAATCAGTTTTTCGGTAAGTGTACTAATCCCCTCGCCATTCTTTGCACTCGTGCATACATAGTCATCGAGTTCGTATTCACCGAGGACGCGGTTAATTGCGCGCTGGTCAACTGTTATGGGACAGATGTCAATGCGAGAGGAAATCAAAAGCTTGAATGCCCCCTGCGGAGCTCTCTGCCTGAGGACCTTAGCCCAATATGGAACACCCCGAAACGGACTGCCCGAGTCAGAGCAATCGAAGAGCAGCAGTGCAGCACTCAAATCATCGAGAAACAGCACATGGACCAAATGGTAGTCTTGTTGTCCAGCTAGATCCCATAAAGTGATTTCCGCTTTTAGATTGCGAGGTAGGTTGGGTGCATGAGCGATGGGGATTTGCCAGAATTGAGCGCCGTGGGTCGGCGATGTGGGACGGAATTCCTTTTCCGCAATGCGATGACCTAAGCCCGATTTGCCGACGCTGCCCTCTCCCAGTAAGACCACCTTGGCATTCACGTACTGGACACTTGCGGAAACTGCCGCACCCAGAAGAATATGAAAATCCAATTCCCAGATACGAATTACCAGGTCGTTTTCGCCTAAAGTAGCGAGAAACGGCTCGGCAGGATGGAAGGAGACACTTGGAGTTGGATTCATTGCGGCACCGGTCGGTTCAGGTAACGTGAGTACATGTTCCCAGGTATCGCATCGCCAGAGCCGCACGGTATTGTCGTGTGATTTCGAGGCCAGAAGACGATCATCGGATGAGAAGCTAATAGACTTCACCATGTCCGTATGACCTTGTAGTGCCTGCACCTGTACACCTTCGATCGGATCCCAGACACGAATTGTCTCATCGTTGCTGGCTGAGGCAATGAATCGCCCATCATGAGACCACCTCACCTCGCTTATCCAATCCGCGTGCCCGCTAAGCGTCCACAAGGTTTCTCCGGTCTGTGAGTCCCAAATTCTGACGGTGTTGTCTTCGGCGCCGCTTGCGAGGCGACGACCATCAAGTGACCAGACCACGCCGTTCACCCATGCCAGATGCTGATCATAGACCAGAGTCTGCTCAAAGGTGGTCATGGACCAGAGACTAACTGTTGAATCGGCCGACGCGGCTGCAAGAAATTGGCCGTCCGGCGACCAGTCTAAACACTCAATGCGTCCATGATGGCCGGTGAGCGTAGTAAGCAACTGTCCGGAAGTCACATCCCAAACTCGAATCCTGCCCTTATCTGAGCCTGATGCAATCCTTTTACTATCCGGTGACCATGCCAAGCTATAAATGCCGCGGGTGTGCCCTCTGAGTTCTTGTTGAAGCTCACCCGCTGGTAGGTTCCACAAACGGATGGTCAGGTCTAATGAAGGCGAAGCCAACATCGTCCCGTCCGGTGACCAAGCGATGCGGGTAATCGTCTCCGTGTGCCCTCGAAGCGTGCACTGGAGTCTTAACCCATTAGGGATTAGAACCTCCTCGCCGGCGGGGCTTTCGGTCGTCCCTTTAGGTAAGTCAATTCTGACTCCCCGTCGTTTCATACCGGTCTGGATACTTTGGATCAACTTGTTCAAGCCATCGCGAAAGAGGTCAACCGCGTAATAGTGCTGCAAGGGCTGAGGTATTGCGCAATCATCCAAACGCACGGGGATAAGAAAAATGTCGCTCTCTAACATTTTCGACCAGACGTCCATAGCCATTCTGATCTCTTGCTGAAAGTAGCCGCGGCGATTGACGGAATTGGCTGATAAACAAGAAAGGAAAAAATGAGAACCCGTAATGGCTCGTGATGTGCTGATTTCCCATGACTCACCGGGAAATATGTCTTTAATATCCATCCATGGCTTGAATCCAGCCTCTTTCAACTGCTGGTATAGGCCTTCTACCTGCGGCGCGTCCTCCCGCGCGTAGCTCAGAAAGACTCTAATTTCCTGGGCACGCTGGTTCCCATCTACGAATATTTCCGGAAGTGTGCCCGGACTGGAAGACAGACGATCTGGAAGCTGAAATGAATAAACGCCATCCGGCGCGTTCAGATAGCTGATTACGTCTTTCGCCCAATCCATTCTTTGTTCACTAAATGAGCGTGGAAAAATATTCCCCTTGCCCGTACCAAAATCAAGAGTGACGAAGTTGTAAGAGAATTCAGGCTGACGCGAGTCATGATAAATGCCGGCGGGTATAATTATTGCTTCTCCCTCGTGGGTCTGTGCCTGGAGGAGTCCTGCATCGTGGGTGTGGCCATGCAGGACGAAATCGCAGCCTCTGAGCAGGATGGGCTCCACCACTGCACGATCGAAGCTCTTAAGCCAGTCAAAAGAATGATGAACGATCGCAATCCGCAGGTCCGCCGCCTGTGCTTTTACTAGAGCGTCTCGAACCTGCCGTTCTCCCAGGATCAATCTGCCGTGATCGTTGTCCGAGCCTGAAAACCAGGCCGAGTTAAGACCTATGATCGCTATATGTCGACCGGCAACCTCAAGAGTATTTGTGTAAGAAAAATCCTCCCTAATAGAGGGCTCTTGCCCGAAGTAGCTTTTAATAAAGGTTTGGTAGTTGTTAAGACGCTCCCGCAAAATTGAGCGTTCAGAAACATTCGAAAGGTACTGGTCAAGGTTGTGGCGATCGGTTAGAGCTGAGGATAAATGAGAGCGACTGGAAGAGAATTTTGTGCGATCAATATCATGATTGCCAGGTACGATGAACAATCGATCTTTAGTTAGATCTGTAATTCTGAGTAACCTGTCAAAGAAATCCTGAACGGCGACATATTCTTCCGCTTGTCCGCTAAGGGCAACGTCACCGGCAACGACAATCAGGTCGGGTCGCCGCTCGACGGTAAGACATCTCTCCCTGATGTCATTGAGCAGTGTCTCGAGGATTACCTTTTTGTTGTCGGTTTGTGGCACGCTTTGATGCAGGTCTGAAAGGTGAAGCCATGAAATGGTTTGTGCTGAGCCCGATCGCAGTGCAGTTTTGGGAAAGTTGGAGATTGAATCTTGACCTTTGGACATTGTTTTTGCACTTCGGAGTATTGTCAACGATTTTGAAATAAATTGAGCACGTGCTTACCAATACTGCAGTTCGGCCTCGCCCGGCGGAGACTTCGTCATGCGCTCAGCAAAAAACGAACTTGATTGCCAACCGATGAGCATGCCCCACGAGTCATCATCAAACCTTTCGTGCGAGGGATTGAGGTGAGTGTCCGAGTGGTTATCCGAGTGGGAGGCATTGTCGATTTCCTGACCCTCGGTGTTCAAAATGACAGTCCTAAATCCCTCGAAGCGGCCGTGTCCATTTGTTTGGCGAAAACAACTGGGGTATAGCAAACGACGTTTGAGGCGACTGCTCGTGAATTGCTCTCGTAGCCAACTCGACCGATCGACGGGCACGGTGGGGGGCTGGCCTGCCAAACTCTCTAACAGAGCGGCTCAGGATCTACAAGACTAAGTCGTCGTGTAAACGACTAACTCAAAGGTCGATTAAGAGCACGCCGTGAGTGCGTGGCCATAGCTAGAGATGAATTGGAATAACAGCATCGTCGACGTCAATTATCAATTACCTAGAGAGATGCTCGCCAAGTAAGATTGATGCTAAATAACTCGAAGATGCAGACGCGGATTCTTCCCTTACTTATCATTTCTATAGTCGGGAATTCTTGGAACCGCGAACTTACTTGCCTAGAACAACTCAAACTTAATCGTCAGATACTTCTTCGGGTTCTGGCGGAAGTCGTAGATTAGTTTCACGCCTTCTGATGAGAGCTGGTTGACGTTGGAATAGAGGGCGTCGTCGGTCATTAGCTTGCCGACGGTACCTTCTCCGCGTTGGGCTGCGGCGACCATGTTGTCGATACGCTCAGCGGTGGTATTAAAGCGAGCGATAGCCGCGCGGGCCTCATTGTAGATTTGTTCGTCCTTGATGAGTTTTCCCAGCGTGCCTCGTCCTTCGTTAATCTCGGCAATCATGGAATTGATTGACTCAACTGATTTGTCCAGGCGATCAGCGGTGCGGTTTATTCGATTGTAGAGTTCGTCGTTTGTCAGGAGTTTCCCGGCGGTGCCGCGTCCGGCTCGCAAGTCTGCCGCAATCGTTCGCAGCTGCACGGCAATCTCGTTGGCATTATTGTAGAGGGCTGGGTCATTAACGAACCGGCCGGCCGAGCCATTCCCGGACCTGATGAGGCGCATTACTTCGTCGGCTTCGCGGACCGTAGCGTTGAGGTTGTTGTAAAGCGCTTCGTCAGTAAACAACCGGCCCACAGTACCTTTGCCTTCCTGCACATCCTTCACAATTCCACTCAACTGCTCGGAAAGCTTGCTCAGGCGTTGGGCCACTTCAGTACCAGAGGTGGCAAAATCGTTTACGGTGTTGGCGCTGGACGAACGCAGGGTATCGTAGTCTTTCACCGGTTGGCCCAGCGCGGTGCCGGGCCCAATGTTAATCAGCATCTCATTACCTAACAGGCTCGGCGATCCTTGCTGCGCCGTTGAATCCGTACGGATTCGTTCGCTGGTTGGGCGGCCGTCGATATTGGCGTCGAGGGTCATCAACGCTTCAACTCGAGGTGCGTTTGCCTCAGTCGAAGGCGGCAGCAAGGTAATCTTGTCAACCTTTCCAACTCGAACACCTGCCAGGCGAACTTCCGAGCCTTCCCTGAGACCGTTGGCCTCGGAAAAGCGCGCCTTCAGATGAAGCTTCTTAGCGAAGGGGTTCAAGCCGCCAGATGCATTAAGGATTAGAAAAATCAGAATTACTATCGAGATCAGCACAAATATGCCGACTCGCAACTGATTCAGGCTTACGGTCTTGGTTGATCTTGGCATGACTCTCAGTAAGGGACGAAGGATGAGGGATGAAGGATGAACAGGGCGAGAGTTTGGCGCGCCGCCCGTTCAATCTCATTCATCCTTCATCCCTCATCCTTCATCCTTTCATTAGTGTCCGCGCAGAAATTTCTGAATGTATGGGTCTTCCACCCGACGCAGTGCTTCGTCAGTCCCGCTAAAGATAATATTGCCTTCACGAAGCATCATTACCTTGCTGTTGATGAGACAGAGCCGTTCACCCTCGCGTTCAAACACAACCTGGCCTTCTTCATTTACTACTGCATACTCGGAGCAGAGGTATTGGACGTTATTCATTTCATGGGTTACGAAAATAGACGATACATCTTCGAGGTCCCGCAGCTTCATCGCGAGTTCGCAAATCGTGCGCGCCGTTGGCGGGTCAAGACCAGCCGTCGGCTCATCGAAGAGAACAATCTTCGGATCACCAATCAGCGCTCGCGCGATACCCACTCGTCGTCGCATACCGCCCGAAAGTTCAGAGGGCATTTTATCAATCGCATCTTCGAGATTCACGAAACGAAGCATGCGGCGGACTTCAGGTTCTACCTGGTCCTCGGGCAAACCCTGCTCATGCAAACGATAAGCAACATTGTCATAGACGGAGAGCGAGTCGAAAAGTGCGCCTTCCTGAAAGACCATGCCAATCTTCTTGCGCACGGCCATCATTTGCACTTCGGTGTAGTCAGTGATGTCTTCGCCATCGATAAAGACCCTGCCGGAATCTGGTTTCAGGAGTCCCAGAACGATTTTGATGATGGTGGACTTTCCGCCCCCGGAACCACCTAAGATAATTCTCGTCTCGCCCCTGTTTACTTTGAAACTGAGTTTGTTCAGAATCACGCGGTCGTCAAATGCCAGCACCACCTCACGAAACTCGATGGCCGGAATTGTGCGTTGCTGATTATCTACTTCAGCGAAGGTTGAGCCTGCAGCATTTTGGCTAACCTGACCCGACGAGGGGTACAAATCTGCTTGTGTTGGTGATATGGACATGACTATTACTAACGTTACATTTGCGTTCCCAGAAAGAATTGCAACGCCCTGGCGAGGAAGAAGTCCGAAATGATAACTACAATTGACGCAGTCACCACGGCTCGCGTGGTTGATCGGCCAACGCCAACCGTGCCTCCGTCAGTGGTCAGCCCTTTATAGCACGCCACCGCTCCAATGATCAGAGCAAAGCAGGTCGGCTTGATTACACCTCCAAGAATATCATCCGTTGAAATTCCGTCGCGAACAGAAGTCAAAAACTCATTGATTGAGAGTCCGTAGATGCTGGTGGCCGCAAAAGCTCCTCCACCAATGCCAACACAATCGGCCAACACAGTAAGGAGCGGAAGCGTGATCAGCAGAGCCAGCATCCGAGGCGCGACAAGTTTCCGGACAGGATCTGTGCCCAGTGCCCGCATCGCATCGATTTGCTCCGAAACCGCCATCGACCCAAGTTCTGCGGCAATAGCCGACCCGACCCGGCCCGCTACCATCAGTGCCGTGAGCACTGGTCCCAGTTCACGAACCAGCGAAACCGCAACGAGACGGCCGGTCTGGCTTTGTTGGCCCCAGAAGGCCAGCGTAGGAAAGGTTTGGATTGTCAACACGCCGCCGGTGAAGAACCCGGTCAACATAATGATGGTCAGCGAACCGACGCCGATTGCGTCCATTTGCGCAATCGTTTCGGTGAAATAGCGCGGACCCTTGACGAGGCCACCCAATGCTCGAGCGGCCATCACGGTGGTTTCTTGCAGTTCGAGGATTGACCGCGTAAAGATGTTCATTTAGGGGTTAGCTAAGGGACCGAAGGTCCTCAGATCAGAATTCTTTGAGGACGCTGCCGGACAGCCGTTCGCGACGAACTGAGAACCGCAATCTGCGGCCGGTTTCCTGTGGGCCGTAGGCGCCAGACAAGATAATGAGCCGCATCTGAAAGAGCGGCTTATCATGCGCAAAATTTGCACGGGGCGTCAAGCTTGAAGGATCATCGCGTACTGATGCAGTTCGACGCTGGTAGTACAGAGTCAGCCTTTAGGCTGCGGTTCCGCGACGCAAACTGAAGTTTGAACTCTAAACCGCATCAGCTGGGCCATCGCAAGTGCCCTACGTTGAACTCTTTCCGGATCTTCGGTTTCAATAGAGTTCTTTGCTTACCGCAAAGTTCGCAAAGAACCACAAAGGCACGCAAAGAATTTTACCGATTAGATGCCGCCGGATCATCTGGTACATTTACCAGCCGTGAGGACGGCAGCGGGCAATGATTTAAGAGGTTACTAACGAGGCTCTGTGAGGAATGACCGCGAAGTCGTTACTGAATTGGGGGCCGGACTCGCTTCTGCCGAGGAAAGACTGGATTGAAGCCATTTCGCTCACCTTGCAAACTGCGCTGCTCCTGACGACGTCTGACTCTTTCATCTGGACCATCAAGCGGTCGCTGACGTCGCATTTGGTTGGCCTGCTGTCGCAAAGTCCGCAATAGGTTTCTCTGTTCGGCAGTGAGCACGCGGCGGATTCTGACTTCGGTCAGGATTTTCATCCGCATCGCCGCTGCCTGGGCGGCAGCCGCTTCCCGCATTCGCTGCTCCACCACAGCCTCTTCGGGGCTGTCTGAATCCAAAACTGCCTCAAGTGCCCGGCTGGTCTCGCGGACGCGTTCATTGATGGCCGCACGTTCGGTTTGATTCTGCTGGCGTATCGTTCTGATTTGTTCGCGTTGTTCCGGCGTCAGATTCAGCTGTTGAATGGGGTCGCCGACAAGGGGCTGTTGTGGACGAGCCGGCGAGCCAGCCTCTTGGTCCTGGACTGTTTGGCCCAGAGCAGGCGCAGTGATGAAAAAAACCAGCGCTACAATTAAGGTTAGGAGTTGTCCGTTGTGCTTCATAACTACCTCATTCACATTCAGCCTGTGCCTGGCTTGTCCAGGCAGGCTATTGATTAATTCGGTCGTCCAATAATTCCAGGTCGCCGTCAATTGGGTTATCGATTAGTCTCAAATCGGCTGCCAATTGTTCGCGTTCAACTTTTGAAAGTGGACGTCGCGCCTTCTGTTGTGGATTACCCGCAACGATTAGCGAGTTCGTGTTTCTCTTATGAGGAACACGATCGGCCTGACGCTGAACCACGATGTCCTTGGGTGCTGGCTTTAAAGACTCCTTGTTCAGCTGAAGTTCCTGAACGCGTTGAGCGACGGCCGCATTGAGTTGCTCCTGAGAATACGTTCGGGCAGGGGAATTCTTCGCAACCGGTGTCGGTGGTGTTTCGCGTAATCTAGCGACCGCCAGGACTGCGAAAAGACAAAACAGCAGCGAGGCAAAAACGACCGCACCTTTCATCCAGAGTGGCGAAAGATTGAAAAACTCTCTTAGTGCGACCAAGGCGCCTGGCTTGGCGACATCAGATTTATAAACAGGCGTGGCCTGAAACGAAGGCGAAGTCACTCCCACTAATGCTTCATTCCGCCACACTGCAACCGATTCACGAATACTGCTGAATTCTGCCAGCTCTGCGGTACAAAAGTGACACTCCTGCATGTGGCTGCGAAAAGCGGTGTTTTCTCCCGAATCAAGCTCGCCATACAAAAAAGCGATCAGATCATTTTCTCGTCCACAACCCGGGCCATCTACTTTTTCTTTCATTTCCCTCACTCCCAATATCAAGCTGCTATCAAGCGGCCTCGTCGCCAAACTTCTGTAGGCGCATCTGCAATTGTCTTAAAGCCGTATAGAGCCGGCTTTTTACCGTACTAAGCGGCAAATCAAGTGCTTCCGCGATCTCTTTGAACGTAAGTTCCTCAAATTCCTTCATCACGATAACCTGGCGCAGGTCGGTGGGTAGACTATTCACCGCTCGCCTGACTGCCGCAGTTCGTTCCCTGCCTTCCACAACTCGCGCCGGCGAGTATCTACGGGGCGAGGAAAAGTGTGACGCGTTCTTTTCCTCCTCGGTTTCGATCGCACTTTCATTTCTGACCTTCGCCCGGCGCTGGCGCGTAATGCACTGGTTTACGGCTATCCGGTGTAACCAGGACGAAACCTTCGCTTCACCACGAAAAGCGCGCAGGTTTCTAAACGCAGCCAGGAAGGTCTCCTGAGTAGCATCTCTCGCATCTTCCTCGCGACCGAGCATGCCAAAGGAAAGCGCGAAAATGCGCCGCTCCCAGCGCAGTACTATCTCGCCGAAAGCTTCCGCGTCGCCGGTTAACGCACGTTCTACGATCTGCTCGTCGCTCGTAGCCGTTCCCATCCAATCTTTTCGCGCAGGCTCGTTTGCCTGCGTTCGGATTTCCGCCTGGCGCGCAGCTGCCCGAGGTGTTGCGCTTCAACCCTTTAGACGTCGGTCGTTTGACTTAAGTCTATTAAAAAGTAGATATGACTCGCTGTTTACGATTCTCACCCGCGCCAGTGCCAGACGATTATCAACCTGGTTTAACAAACGCGATTGACACACCTCAGTTTACTCGACATAATGACCTCCGGCCATTCTGGCTGTGCTAATCGCTCCCAAGCCTTCCAAAAGGCAAAGCTTCTTTTTCCTGGACTGAATCCCAACTAAAGTGTTCATAAAGATAGGGCGAATTCGCCTTTTATACATCGTTCTGGGGGTCTTACTGTTAGTAGGGCTCTTGCCGTTGGCCTTCGCGGGCACGTCGCTTTCCACACGCACCGCCGAAGAGTTGCGCTCAGTTGAAGGCCGTTATCAGGCCCAGCTGGTTCAGGACAAAGCCAGACAAATCGAACTTTACGGACAACGCTATCGTGATGTGGTGACTGGACTCGCGCGCGCTTTCGAGATTGCGGGCGGAATCAGCAGCCTGAATGACGCAGGTTACGACGCGCGCCTGCAAAAGACTCTTGAAGAGGATCCTAATCTGGTCGCCCTGGCTATCTGGCCGGTAAGCGGTGAACTGCACCGGGCCTTTCAACTCGACGTAATACAACGTGACGAGGTTGATCAACGGGTCAGCGAGGTCCTGGCCAGAATGAGCGGCCGTGGAATTGTCGTCAGCAGGCCGCAGATCATTCGATCAGGTCAGGAAATGGCCTTAACGGTGGCTGCTCCCGTGATGGGCGGCGCCAGCGGACGCGAGGTTGTGGCCGCCGTCGTGGCGATAGTTTCTTTCCAGGAGGTTTTCAACGCAGTCCACCAGGCCACCTCCAGGAGCGAGCGCGAATTATTAGACGCCGGCCTTCCGGTCGTGTTTGTTGTAGACCAAAACGGTCGGGCGGTAGCGCATCCCGAAGCAAGCGTCGCCTTCTCGGAGAAGCCGATGACCGACCTCAAAGTTGTACAGGACTGGCAGGAGTCAGGCGACAAGGTTCAGTCTGCGCTGGAGCCTTTTGTCCTGGTACGCGACGGTCGGTCAGTTGAGATGTTGGGGTCATACGCGTCAGCCGAATTGGATAAGAATTCAAGGCTGGGAGTAATTGCCATTCAGGACGCGTCGGCAGCCCTTGGTTCAGTGACCGACATGCGGCGTCAGACCATCCTGATCAGCTTCATCGCCGGAATGTTGACCATCGTCATTGGCTTCTTCTTCGCGAAAAAGCTGACTCAGCCCGTTCAGGAACTTGCCCTGGCAGCGCATCGCATCGCTTCAGGCGATTTTTCACAGCGGATCAAAGTACGCAGCCGAACCGAACTAGGTCATTTGGGCGACTCGTTTAACCTGATGACCGATCATCTTGAGCATTACATCAAAGATCTCCAGCGCTCGGCCGATGAAAATCGGGAATTATTCCTGGGGACCGTCAAAAGCCTGGCGGCAGCCATCGATGGCAAGGATCCGTATACGCGCGGTCATTCGGAGCGGGTATCGAGAATATCGGTAGCGATAGCTCAGCGCCTCGGAATTCCCGACGACGAATGTGAAAAGATCAGAATCAGTGCCTTGCTCCACGACGTTGGCAAGATTTCGATCGATGATGCCATCCTCAAGAAACCCGCTGCGTTGACTGACGATGAATTTACGATAATGAAGCAGCATCCCCAGAAGGGCTACAAGATCATGTCGCAAATTGCGGCTATGAAAGAATTCCTGCCTGGAATGTATATGCATCACGAGATGGTTAATGGTCAGGGTTATCCGCAGGGATTGAAGGGTGATGAAATCCCGTTGATGGCAAAGATTGTTGCTGTAGCCGACACCTTCGATGCTATGACAACGGACCGTCCTTACCAGCAGGCAATGAAGTTTGAAGATGCGGTACAGCGTATTCAAAGCTTCGAAGGAACGCGATATGACGAAACTGTGGTTTTGGCTTTCGTGCAGGCTTGCGAAGAGGGTCAGATCCGGCCCGGCTCGGTAAAACTAAGAAAACGCCCTGCACCCGAATCCCGAATGCCGGTACAGTCTCTCCAGACTGCCACCGATACTGAAGCATTGAGCGTTAATTGATCTACGCGCAAGCAGGCGTTTAGAACAACGCCTTGAGGCGGCCTACGGTTGCGAAGCACCCGACTAAGCTCGGTACTCTAAACACCGGGTGAACTGGTGTTAGCAAGAAGTTATTGTTCATTGAAGATATTGTGCGCTGGACTAATCGAGCGAAGCCCGCTTGCTGCAATACCAGAATAGTAAGAATGATCCAGCCATCAGAGCCACCCAGGGAAAGAACAGGAAAGCCGCATCTCGCCACCAATGCTCTTGGGATAGTAACTCACGCGTCCCAAACCCTATCTGCCGCCCGTCTCTGTCTATTACTGAAACTACTTGATCCGTCCTCGGCCTTGAGTCTACCTATACCGCATTAACCAGCAAGAGTAACCATAAGCTAGACAAAATGCCGCAGATTGCGGAAAGCCATTCCAGGGTTTTGAAGATAACATTCCGCACGTCCCAGATCTTATCAGGATGTCCTGAGTGTTGCTCATTCTAAATGACCCGCTAGTCGCAGCCGTGTCCTTTTTGTTAGGACGCGGCTGTTGCGCTTATAATCATCATTTCGACTATTAGCACTAATACTTGATGGACCAATCCTATGGGACTTTTCTGGAAACGTAAGAGCAGCGACCAGTTTGTGTCGCTCAAACTAAATGAACCCTCGACTGTGAAGGCGCCCGGCGACGAAGCTGGGAAATTGCCATCGACAGAACCGGAAAGCGAGGCTGTGGAAGCTGCACAAGCTCCGGCGGGGCGATCAACCTTCCCATCCGATAGCGGAGCTACACGTCTTGAGCCTGTGATTTCCGGAGATGGTCCAACACCGGTGCCGACCGGGGCAGTTGCTCAGAAAACTCAGGGTACCGAGACGTTGTCCAAGCCGGTAACGCGAGAAGCCCCCCCCAAAGCTGAGGTCCAACGTTCCGTCGCACCGGTGGCGGTGCGTTCACCTTTCCAGACGTCAGTTCTCGGTCTGAATCTTTCGATAGAAGAGCTCCAGGCTCAGGAAGCAGCGCTGGAACAGGAGTTCTCGGCGCGGTTTCGACGGGCGGTGTCAGCCACACGCGAGTCACTCGCCGGAAGACTCGATACCGTGTTTCAGGGTCTGAAACAGATCGATGAGAATTTGCTCGACGAACTCGAAGAAGCATTGATTGCGGCTGATATTGGCGTTGCTACTACACAGCACATCCTGGAGACAGTCAGGCGCGGTGTGGCGCGGAAGCAGATTAACGATCTGGACGCGCTGAAACAGGCGATCAAGGATGAACTACTAAAAATTCTCAGACAGTCTGAAAACCAGGGTGTTGCGTCTGAAACGAGTATTGCGGCAAATGTCTCGCCTTACGTGATGATGATTGTAGGCGTAAACGGTGTCGGCAAGACCACCACCATTGGCAAGCTGGCGCAGAGAATCAAGGCGGAGGGCAACGACGTACTCATTTGCGCGGCGGATACCTTTCGTGCTGCCGCTTCAGACCAGCTGGCTATTTGGGCGGAGCGCACCGGCGTTCCGCTGATACAGCAGAAACAGGGAACAGATCCGGCTGCGGTCTTGTTCGATTCCTTAAAGGCCTCAAAGGCGCGCGGCTCTGACGTGCTGATTGTTGACACTGCAGGCCGGCTTCATAACAAATCAAACTTGATGGCTGAGCTCGAAAAGATGAAACGAGTGGCAGCGCGAGAAGTTGAGGGCGCGCCTCATGAAACCTTGTTGGTGGTTGACGCAGTTACCGGACAGAACGGACTTGAGCAGGCGCGGCAGTTTCTCAAAGTTGCTGGCGTCACCGGCATCGTATTGACCAAGCTTGATGGAACGGCCAAAGGTGGAATCGCGGTGGCAATAGCTAACGAGCTGAGTTTGCCGATACGCTATGTCGGAATTGGTGAAAAAGTGGACGATCTGATGGTCTTCGATCCGGAACTCTACGTGAATGGTTTGTTTGAATAGGGAGTTAGCCTCTGTGCAACCTCGGTGTTCTCTGTGTCTCTGTGGTGAATGTTTTCGAAGCGTTGTTCCACCACAGAGACACAGAGCGCACGGAGGCTGGATGCGGACGCAACTAAAGAGGGATTGCCACAGGTTGAATCACTCCTGCAATTACGCGGAGCGATTTCATTCACACCGTGGCTTTAGCCCGGTGTTGAGCGGCTGCTAATTTGATCGCCGAACCGTTTCCAACGGTTTTTGGTGGCCACAGAACAATGCGAAACCGTTGGAAACGGTTCAGGAAGTTTCTCCACGCTGTGTCACCGGGCTAAAGCCACGGTGTGAATGAGATCGCTCCGCGTGGTCCAAGACGGACCGACTCGTTCAAAAGAAACTTGTCAGAAGAACGTAGCGACTTGTAACAGAGAAATCTCAGAAGGTGACACCAAGAACGTCGTGCAACCAACGATAGCAACTCGCAAGGATCTGGAAGACTGGACCGACACGGATCGTCGTCTGATGGAACGTGCGTTGGTGCTCGCGGCCCAGGGGGTGGCCCAGGTCAGCCCTGGTCCGCTGGTCGGATGCGTAATCGCTAGTCCGGACGGAGAAGTCATTGGAGAAGGATTTTACCTTTACGAAGCTCTAAAACATGCCGAGACTTATGCGCTGGAACAAGCTGGCCCCAGAGCGAAAGGCGCAACTGCCTACGTCTCGCTCGAGCCTCATGCTCATCATGGGCGTACTCCACCGTGCGCTGACGCGTTGATTAAGGCGGGTGTGAGGCGAGTGGTAGTCCCGCTCGAAGATCCGAATCCCAGGGTATCCGGCAAAGGCTTCGAGGATTTGCGATCCGCTGGTGTGGAAGTTTCAGTGGGTTTGCTGGCCCGTGAAGCAGAGCAGCTCAATGAACAGTATTTCCACTTTATGCGCACCGGGCGCCCATTTGTTCATCTCAAACTGGCGACTTCACTGGACGGAAAGATCGCGACGCGCAAAGGCGACTCGCGCTGGATTACGGGACCCGAGTCGCGAGTCTGCGTGCATGAACTACGACACGCGTATGACGCGATCCTGGTCGGGGCCGGCACCGCGCTGACCGATGATCCGTTGTTAACCGATCGTTCCGGAAAGAAGCGCAGAAAGCCGCTGGTTCGCGTTATCCTCGACGAGAAGTTACGACTCTCAGCCCACTCCAGGCTTGTCGGCTCGGTAAGTGAAGCGCCTGTTCTGATCGTTTGTGGTCCAGAAAGGTCACCGTCAGACGGCGACCTTGAATCCCGAGGGGTTGAACTCCTGCGCGACGCCTCAGGCGGTCGAGACCTGTTAGCGGTCCTGGAAGAACTCGGAAAGAGATCTCTACAGAGTGTCCTGATCGAAGGCGGAGCGAGCGTGGCCGGCAAGTTTATCGACGCGGGCCTGGTTAACAAAGTCTCATTTTTTATTGCGCCGATAATTATTGGAGGCCGCGCAGCCCCCACTGCGGTTGGCGGTGAAGGCGCTTCAAAGTTGCTCGATGCCATCGAGCTTGAGGACGTTGAAGTCACGGAGCATGGGCGCGACATCGAGATCACAGGCTATCCCAAACGATTATCAGAGCCACCAGTTTCAGACGCTGTGTGAAAACTAATTTGTAGGGGTGGCACTCCGTGGCCACCCCATCTTCCGGCACCCCAACTCTCGGAGGAGGCTCGCAACTCAACGAGGGGTGGCCACGGAGTGCCACGCCTACAAGTGTTTCACCAGTATCGTCAGCGGCAAGAAGGATCCGCACACCGAGGGCGGAAGGATAAAGGATGAAACGAGAACCAGATCCGCCAGGGCTTCGGTCTTCATCATTCACCCATCACCCTTCCAAATCGCTCGGCCAAAACTTCCTGACCGATCAAAGGGTAATTCAACGAATTGTCGAGGCGTTAGCGCCGAAGTCTGATGAGACCATCGTCGAGATAGGCCCGGGAAGAGGCGCTCTGACTAACGCGCTACTGGACAAGGCCGGACGTCTGGTGGCGATCGAGTTTGATCGCAACCTCATACCTATCCTTCAGGAATCATTTGGTGTGAAAGAGAACTTCACGCTGGTTCAGAACGATGCCTTAATCACGGACGTCTGCGAGGTGATTCGCCCGGCGAGCGAGGCGCGGGTTGTCGCGAATCTTCCCTACAACATCGCCACCGCAATTCTGCAACGACTAATCGAGCAGCGTCGCTGTCTAACGGAGATGGTTTTGATGTTGCAGAAGGAGGTCGTGGAGCGCATTACAGCCGGGCCCGGTTCCGGGGAACGTGGATACCTTTCCGTGCTGGTCCAGACGTATTGTGAGACTGAGAAGTTATTTGACGTGGCGCCCAGTTCATTTCGCCCGGCGCCGAAGATCTGGAGCAGCGTGCTGAGACTAATAGTTCGGCCCCAACCGGCGGCGGATATTCAGAACGAAGCGTTGTTGTTGCAAGTGGTGAGTGCCGGGTTTGCCCAAAGGCGTAAGACGATTCTCAATAACTTGCGAAACGCACCTTCACCGCTGCGTGAGATCGTGAAGAGTCATGGCGGTGCGAGTATTGTGCTTTGCCAGGCTGAGGTTGATTTGCAGCGGCGGGCGGAGACACTGACGCTGGACGAATGGGCGCGCATTGCACGGGCGATGGATTAGCCGCGCTCTCGTTATTTGCCCGGTGCATCTTCGTTATGCTGCCGCTGGCGCTATCTCGCGCTCGATTCGTTTGGCGTTATGAATCTCGGCAACACGCAAGTCATATGCGGCTTGCAGGTTCAGCCAGGAGCGCGGGTCTCCTCCGAAATAACGCGCAAGCCTCATGGCAGTGTCTGCGGTGACTGAGCGACGCTCGCGCACAATTTCATTGATGCGGGGCGCTGGGACGTTCAGGGCCTTAGCCAATGCGGCCGCAGTCAGGCCCAGCGGAACCAGGTAGTCCTCGCGAAGGATCTCGCCGGGATGTACCGGCCGCATACCATTCTTGAACATCGCTCTTACTCCTCAATGATAGTCGACGATCTCAACGTTTTCAGGGCCTTCATCTGTCCAGAGAAAGCAAACCCGAAACTGATCGTTTACTCGAATACTGTGCTGTCCTTTGCGTGCACCCTTTAGGGCTTCCAGGTGATTGCCAGGCGGAGAGCGCAGAAACTCCAATGTTTGTGCCGCGTCAAGTTGCGCCAACTTACGTATTGCAATGTTCGCCATACCAGAAAACTTCTTGCACTTCCCGGTCTCGAATAATGCTTGCGTATCGGCGCAACGAAAGCTCCTGATCACGTGGATCAGAGTATAACGAGCAACGTCTAACGGCAAGGTTGAGGATAGAGTCGTTTTGCCGCTAGCCGCAAACAATTGGCCGATGGTTTCGAACCATGACAAGGATTACCAGGAACCGAAATGGTCTGGTCGCCTCCGTCATGGTGACAACAAGTAACCCCGCTCACTTTTGATACAAGCGAGCGGGGTCCAAAACTGAAACCACAAGTTGACGTTAGGGAAGTACCACCCACCTATGTGGCACTCCAGACCACAGCCTTGATCATCTGAACCATATTGATCGAAGCCACGTTTGGAATGTTCTGCCTGCCGGAATTACTTTCTTTATATTTGGGTTCTCGCTTGCTGTTCATCTCATCCACCACCTGGTCGGCTGGACTCTTGCCGTTGGCATCGTTGCCTACATAAACCTTAGTGACGTAAGGAGCGGGTTTTTCTCGCTTTGGATCGAACTCATTGAATTGCACTGCGGCCTGGGCCGCGATCAATGTGCCATTACTGCTGAAGGCCAGCATGATGATGATGTGATCGTCGTAGTCGTCTTTGCGAATATGATCGACTTTGGTGGTCACGTAGAGGCCAGCCTGGCAGCGAAACACTGATGAGTCCTGCTTCCAGGTACGGTATTTGGAGCTATTACCCTCATATGACTCATCGTACAACATGGCATTGTCGCCGGAATCCGTCCAGGGGAAGCCCATTCCCGCTGAGAATTTAGCCAGACTAAAACTAATCGTATTGCTGGGCGTTGCCGGCGGAGGAGTGACCTTCATCGAGGAGCTCAGCTTGTTGAAATTGTGGGTCACCACCGCGATGAAGTTCAGACGGCCGCCGTCATCATAATTGTTTACGAGGTTGGCAAAGTGATTCCAGGCGTCGCAGATCATTTTCACGTCATCCGATGCTTCCTTGTAGATTTCCTTATCCGCAGGGAGAGCGACACCGTCGGACAAAAGATCTGAGATCAGGGCAACTGTGCCACCGACCGCTGCGGCTGCCACCTTTTCTGCCCATGGTGGAATTGTCGGGAGACTACCGGACTCCCAGGTTATGCTGGCCGCTTCTACTTTTCCTGAAGGCAGGAAGTCGACGGTGAGCGTAGCATGGTCATCCGTCGAGGCGGTTTTCACGTGGTCCATCTCCATGACTGCCGTGCCACTGCCATTGGCGGTTTCGGTCCCGTCATTATTTGCGCGCCAGCTTGGCTTTTTGGTTCGGTAGTTTGAATCAGCGCTGGTGAAATCCGCGCAGGTAAGGTCACCGTACGCCGCGCCCGTATCCATTGCGTTCCAGCCACCTGGATAGAGGTTTCCGAGTGCGTTGTAGTCGGGTATTACACCCTCTGGCGTGAAGGACCACCTTTGATAATCTCCGGGGTTTGGCGGATTCGAATAGACCTTACCGTTGTCGTTTCCGTCCAGGACTAATTTGGTGCCCTTTTGCTGAATCGAAATATAACCATTGCCGGCATCAAGGACGGACCATCCTTGAGAATCGCTACTATCTGACCATTGATTGGTATAAATCTTTCCGCTGGCGTCTCCATCGAGAACCGGGTGATTATCTAGACTCTGGACTATCTTGTAGTAGCCATCACCGAGATCCTCGAACGACCAAAGTTGTGAGTCTGTGCCGTCCCAGGCTTGAGTGCAGACTGCAAAGCTGTTATCCGAATAGTTGATGTCCAACACCCGCGTCAGATCGCTCTTGTGTGTGAGTGCGCAAAAAACCCCTGTGGTTATTGACACTTGCTACCCTCCAATATTGTTTGCTTGATGTGAGAACGCCGGTGAGAATATATGGAGGATTTCCAGACGGCAAGGGTGATTTAGTGGCTTGTGATCCGATGTTGGATTCCTGACAACTTTTGCGCTGGCTGAGAGTCTATGTGAGAGCTATTCGACGAGGGTTGCGAGTTTTCTCGGTGCGAGGTCTTGATAAGCTCGGCGCGCAAGGTCAGAAACGGTATCCCAATCCACTTCGTCGAGATCCAGCCGGATCGCAACCCAGCCTTTCGAACCCAGGTACGCCGGTACAAAGAAACTCTCCGGATCCCCTTTCACCAGACGACGCTGTTCGCTCAGGCTCGACTTGCACATGAAAGCGATCATGCCATCGCCATGATGATCGAATGAGTAGTAGCCAAAAATCCGCTTGCGGATGCGAAACGCCAGATGTGATTCACCAGCCGCCTCGACAACCACTTCAGGAAGGGCTTCGCAGATTTTGACCAGGCGAGTGCGCCGTTGCGCCGACTGGGAGACTTGCTGTGATGTTAGAGTCATGGCATTTTGGGCTGAAGAGGACTGGTTGTATGGGTTAAGGAAGAAGTCGATCCACTAAATCACACTAAAGGACTCGAAACGGATTAGTTTTGCCCGAGCTTCGCTTAACGACTCTTCACTTCTACTTTGATCCCGTCCTTCGGCCGCAGCGACATCGCCGGCAGCAAACCAACCGGATGCTCAGGCAGAAGCGAGAATCTGAATCGCTGGCCGATCGTCGCCAACAACAGCACAACTTCCATCATTGCAAAGTAATTTCCAATACAGGCGCGTGGACCGCCGCCGAAAGGGAAGTAGGCATACTTTGGCAAGCTGCCGGCAAATTGCTCGGTCCAGCGTTCCGGTACGAAGCTATTCGGTTCATCAAAGAACCGTGGATCGCGTTGGACCGCCCACTGAAACATGAATACCTGGGTTTTGGCGGGCATGCGAAAACCGCCGACTTCACACTCCTCAAGTGACTCTCGACCTAACGCAAATGCGGGCGGGTAAAGCCGCATCGACTCCTTCGCAATCATCTCAGCGTACTTCAGCCGCGGCAGATCGGCTGCCGTTGGAAGTCTTCCATCAAGCACTTCATCAAGCTCGGCATGGAAGTTTGTCTCGGCAGCAGGGTTTTGAGCCAGCAGGTACCAGGTCCAGGAAAGCGTCAAAGCTGTAGTTTCATGTCCGGCCAGGAATAGTGTCATCACTTCGTCGCGCAATTGACGGTTAGTCATCTGGCTGCCATCGTCTTCGTCCTGCGCCGCCAGTAGCATCGAAAGCAAATCACCCTGATCGGATCCGCTGGCCCGTCGTTCGGCGATAATGCGATAAACAATTTCATCGATCTCTTTTGCACACTCGTTAAAGTGTCGATGTGTTTTTGTCGGAAAGCGATTGTCCAGGATCCACTTGACGGTGGCTTGCGCAGAAAAGGGTTTGACTATCTCCGAGAGGGCCCGTTCAACTTTAGCCGCGTCACCCGAAACGTCTGCATTAAAAAGTGTCTTGACCACAATCTCGAGCGTCAGACGCATCATGTCCTGATGAATGTCGCGAGTTTCGCCTGCAGACCACGACGCGATCAGTCGCTCCGCATACTCAACCATCACATCACCGTAGCCGCTGATCCGCTGACGATGAAATGCGGGCTGGGCCAATCGCCTCTGCCGGCGCCAAAAGTCTCCTTCACTCGTTAGCAGACCGTTGCCGACCAGTCGCTGAAAAAATGGCGAACGCACCGAACGCGACTTAATGAAATTCTTTGCGTTGGTCGAAAGCACAAACTCAATGTCGTCGGGATGGTAGAGAAAATAAGCGGTGAGGTACAAGAAACGCATGCGCACTATGTCGCCATGGTCGCGGCCTCGTTCGATGAAACCGAGCATGTCACGATTAAACTCGGGCATCACACCCTGGATGAGGCTCCCCTTGATCTCGGGTGGTAGTGAGGCTCTGGCGCCTCTAGCCGGTTTTATTCGTAAATCTTCAGCTCTATTCATTGCCAAAATCCATGAGGCCATTAGCTCCTATTACTTTAGGAGGTCGGTATAGATCCCGGGATCACTATCGGGAATCACAATGGCTCCGACTGTTCTTTGATAAAACTCAAGTGGCCCGGCCCGCCCGATAACTCCGTAAACATAACCCATCTCTCGCAGGCCCCAGAGACTGGCAAGGAGTAGCGCTTTACCGATGCCGCCACCTTGCATGCTTTCAACCACACCCGTCGGTCCAAAGAAACTCCTGCGCGTGCATTCATAGCCGGCGAAGCCGACAATTTGCTTGTCAGCAGTTGCAATGTAGACAGAGACTGGTTTGTTGGCAAAACCGACAGAGATCTCATCGGCCCAGGGGACAGAAAATTCGGTTTCGATAAACTCTAGTACGGGAGTGATCTCAAACGGCTGTGCCCGACGCACAACAACTTTGCCATTGTTCGTCGCGAGCAAGGACGGATCGCATGCGGGCAGCTTCAGCAGATTTACCAACAGGTCAGGCATGAGCGTGATCCTAACACATGCTCTGCAGTCTTCCGCTTGAACCTCAGCCGGCTTCGCCCAAAACTAGTTTTCCTGTTCGTAGAGATTTTGGTGCTATTTCGTGGATCGTATGTTCGGAGACCCAAGAACGAACCACGAAATGACACGAAAAGTGACGCGAGTTCACCACCGAAAAAAGGAGGCGCCACAGTGGGCGCCTCCTTGGACACTTGTGCCTGAGGTGTTAGCAGGTCCCTAGCTTGCCGGTGGAATCACAAGCTGTTGACCAATCTGAATCTTGTCGGGATCTTTTAGTGCGCCCCGATTAGCGTAGAAAATCCGCATATACTCGTTTGCGTCCCCATAGAACTGTTTGCTGATCTTGGAGAGCGTGTCGCCACCTTTGACCGTATATGTTTCGCCGCTGCTCTGACCTCCGCCCGCCGCTGCTGCAGCAGCGCGGCTAAGGTCGACGCTGATGTCCGCCGTGATGTCATCGGTATTTGGGTTCACCAGTTTGATTTGATCCCAAAACTTGTTTTTTGCTTCTTCGGATGGAGCGCTGGCTTTTATGTAGAGCTTGTTGTCCTGGATATGAAGATTCTGGAACTGAATGTGCTCCTGGTCAGATACATTCAGTACCGTCTGATACTTCTGTTTCAGCTCGTTAAAGCGTTGTGCAGCACCCTGTTGTTGCTCCGATTCGGACGCGCCGCGTCCAAACATCTTGTCAAACAATCCCATAACCTATTTCCCCTCTCATGAATGGTTAACTTGTACCCTTTTAGAACTTTTCGAAAGTTCCAAGGTAACGAAGCAATGTTTGTACCGGAGGGCAAGGATTTGAGAACCCTAGGCATATTTGAGATTTGCCAGTGCCGTTTTAATTACCAGGGGCTGGAACCGTACAGCGGTTTCGTCGCTCGTTGCGAAATCGATCGATATCGCTTTTATGGATGGTGTCCTAATCTCAGTTTTCCTCACAGTGCGGGCTGTGGCCGCAAACGATGCTCTGGAATATGTCAACAACATCATTCGTCACGCGGAGCGATCTCATTAACACCGTGGCTTCAGCCCGGTGATTAGGAATGGAGGCCAAGAGTGGAGAACCGTTTGAACGGTTTTTCATAGGGCCGGAGCAGAAACCGTTAAAACGGTTCGAGGATGGTTTCGGCGATCTTAATCACCGGGCTGAAGCCAGGGTGTTAATGAGATCGCTCCGCGTGACTCAAGGTGTATCCCGTCTGGACTCCTGGTCGGTATGACCAGAAACTTTGTCAGAAAAACAAGAAGGTGAGAACTTGCTAAGTAGAGAGTCACTTCAATCCGGGACTCACCCTCTGATATGTCCTGATAGGTCTTCACCGCCTCGCGCTCATTTCATGGACAGCCTCAACCAGTGCAATCACATTCTCCACCGGCGTCTCCGGCAAGATACCGTGTCCGAGATTGAAGATGTGGCCGGGCTTGCCTCCGGCCTGTTCAAGAATCTCTCTGGCTGCTGCTTGAAGGTGTTCTCGACGGGCAAACAGTGCAACCGGATCGAGATTGCCCATGATGCCGATCTCATGTCCAACGCGTTTCCAACCGTCATCAAGTCGAACTCGCCAGTCGAGTCCGATTACATCGCCACCAGCCTCCCGCATCATCTCGAGCAGGGTGGCAGTGCCAGTCCCAAAATGTATAACCGGCGTGCCCGGCTTGATGCTCTGGATTACATGTCGCGTATGCGGTAACACGTATTGACGATAGTCGTCGGGACTGAGCGCCCCAACCCATGAGTCAAACAACTGTACTGCCTGCGCGCCGGCGTCGATTTGGGCATTCAAGTATTGGCCGAGAGCGCGTGAAATCAGCGACATCATCGCGTGCCAGGCGCCGCTATCGTTATACATTAGCGCTTTTGTGTGTACGTAGTTTTTGGAAGCGCCACCTTCCACCACGTATGAAGCAAGCGTAAAAGGAGCGCCTGAAAACCCTATCAGCGGTAGATCAGCAGGGAGTCCCTGGCGAGTTTGGCTGATGGCATCGAAGACGAAGTCCAATGAATCAACACTTTCAATCTCGCGGAGCCGGCTGAGGTCCAAGGCTGAACGTACCGGGTTGTGGATAATTGGTCCTTCGCCCTTGGTAAACTCAAGTTCCAAACCCATAGGCTCAATAATCAGCAGTATGTCTGCAAAAATTATTGCAGCATCTACACCGAGGCGTTCAGCCGCAGTGATGGTCACTTCAGCGGCCAACGATGGAGTCTTGCAAAGCTCAAGAAAGCTCATCCGCGCTCTGACGTCGCGATACTCCTTCATATATCGCCCCGCCTGGCGCATTAGCCAGATAGGTGTGTACGGAACCGGCTCCCGCCGGCACGCGCGCAGAAACACGCTATTTCGTAGCTTATCCGTGATGTCCAACCCTGCCTGACTCAAATCTGTCCTCCTGGAACCTGCCAAAATAATTTTTGACTCTACAACAAAGAGGTTGCGACCTGATAGCGACGCCACAGTGTCCGACCAACTTCATCAAGTTCAACATCGGTTGTATTTAGCCCGCTCCGTGGGCTAAGGCAAATCTACCCATGACTCAATCAGAGATTCCTTCAGTTTGTCGTTATTGTGCAGGAGAAGTCTCTGACGAGAGACGGGCGACAAACTAAAGTGTGCCGGACATCTGGTTCATTTCCATTGCCGAACAATTCTTGCAACTTTTCATCTTTGGACACGTTTCCTACCGTGGAGTGATCTGAAATTCAGACTCAACCAGCCGGCAGCAGGCCGGTAGTTATCCCAACCGAGGAAAAGTCTCCCCAGGGCAAAGGTTAACGGCGATTCTTAAAGAATTGCCGTTTGTTTTGTGTCTCGCGAAACACCATTTTTCGTTTCCACCAGACCCAAAGGATCTGGCGGTTCCGATTTAGTGGAATTATTACGCCAGTACTTTCGTCTAAACAAAAGTAATTAGGTTAACGACCGGACGTCTCATAGCGTCCTTATCCGTGTAAACACCTGTTTGCGTTTTTTTAAGAACTTATTAGGACTCTTCCAACTAATGAAAATTCTCACACTCGT
>Ga0190274_10000485_pt1 | contig 24062 bp, 26 predicted proteins | sample Popmic531T_FD_133002 | JGI IMG/M metagenome (GOLD analysis project Ga0190274, IMG submission 133002) | Populus adjacent soil microbial communities from riparian zone of Yellowstone River, Montana, USA - 531 T | ecosystem: Environmental > Terrestrial > Soil > Riparian zone | place: USA: Montana... | reverse complement strand
GCTGGTAGCCCATGGAGCGACTAGGCCTGGCGGCGGGCGAGCTCCTGCTTCACGACGGGCACGACGTCCTTGCCTAGGAGCTCGATCGAGCGCATCAGCTTGTCGTGCGGCAGCGTGCCGACGCTGAACTGCACCAGGAACCGATCGTGGTGGAACACGTCGTACTGGAACAGGATCTTGTCGATCACGTCCTGGGGCGAGCCGACGAAGTTCGCACCGTGAAGGGTGGCGCTGGCCGCGTACTGGTCCAAGGTCATCGGCGGCCAGCCGCGTTCCTTGCCGATCGTGTTCATCATCGCGGCCACGTAGGGGAACGATTCCTCGATCGCCTGCTCCGTGGTCTCCGCGATGTAGCCGTGGGAGTTGATGCTGATCGGGGGAACGGGATCGAACCCGGCCTGGCGCGCCGCGTCGTGGTGGAGTTCGGCGAAGGGCGCGAACCGCTCGGCCAGGCCCCCGATGATGGCGATCGCCATCGGCAGGCCCAGCGTGCCGGCGCGGAACGCCGATTCCGGTGCGCCGCCCACGGCGACCCAGATCGGCAGCGGATCCTGCACGGGGCGGGGATAGACGCCCACCCGGCCGTCCAGCGGCGAACGATGCCGGCCTGACCACGTGAGGCGTTCGTCCTCGCGGAGCGCGATCAACAGCTTCAGCTTCTCCTCGAACAGCTCGTCGTAGTCGTTGAGGTCGTAGCCGAACAACGGGAACGACTCCGTGAAGGAGCCGCGGCCCGCCATGATCTCGGCGCGTCCGCCCGACAGGAGGTCGAGCGTCGCGAAGTCCTGGAACACCCGGACCGGGTCATCGGAGCTGATCACGCTCACCGCGCTGGTGAGCCGGATGCGTTCGGTGCGCTGCGCTGCGGCGGCCAGCACCACCGCGGGCGAGGACACGATCAGGTCCGGCCGGTGATGTTCACCGACGCCGAAGACGTCCAGGCCGAGTTGGTCGGCGAGCTCGACCTCCTCCAGCAGGTTCCGCATCCGCTGCTCGGCACTGATCGTCTCCCCGGTCTGGGGATCGGGGTAGAGCTCCGCGAAGGTGTAGAGGCCGATCTCCATGCGTACACCGATGCTCCCACACCTGCTTCGCGACTTCGGGCGCGCTCAGGCGACATATCGCTTCTGATATGTCGGAACCTCGCGAGCTCCAGCCGATCTCCGGATATCGATCCTGAGATGGAGCCGGCCTCCGCCCAGGATCAGGCGCCGAGCGGCACCATGCCTTCGATCGTCGTTCCGCCGCCCGGGGCGCTGCGAACCTCGAACGAGCCACTGATGGCGTCGAGACGGTCGGCCATCCCCTGCAGGCCGGTACCGTAGGACGTCGCGCCGAGGTCGAAACCGATCCCGTCGTCCACCACCGTGAACCGCAGCGAGCCACCCGACTCCTCGAGATCGATCGTCACGTGCGAGGCGTTCGCGTACTTGGCCACGTTCTGCATCGCTTCCAGGCAGGAGAAGTACACCGCCGACTCGACCTCCTGGGAACATCGGCCGATCCCGTCGGCATGGACATCGACCGGCACCACCGACTTGCGAGCTTGGGCCTGCAACGCTGCCGCGAGCCCTTGGTCGGCCAGCAGCGGCGGATAGATCCCGCGGGCCAGGTCACGCAGATTTTCGAGCGCGTCGTGGGTCTCAGCCTGGATGTCGGCCAGCATCGACTTGGCCTGCGCCGGATCGCGATCCACCAGGGACTCGGCGAGACGCTGCTTCACCGCCAGCGCCACGAGTTGTTGCTGCGCACCGTCGTGGATGTTCCGCTCCAACGCCTTCGCCCGAACATCCTGCGTGGCGACGATGCGGCGTCGCGACTCGCGAAGGTCCTCGATCAGCCGCACGTTGCGCAGCACCAACCCCGTCTGTGCGGCGACGTCGGACACCAGACGCTCACGATCGGGCCCCAGCGGTTCGGTCGGCGGCGTCACGACGCTGATCGCGCCAAGCAGCTCGCCGCCGTGACGGACGGGGAACGCCCGCTCCCGGTCGGGGAACGCCGGGAAGTCCTGATCGGAACCGCTCCGGCGAAGGATCGGCGAGGCCGTCGCGCCGTCGGGCCAGGACGACGCGGGCCGGAGCTCCGAACCCACGGCCAGCCACACGGTGGCGCGCTCGGCCCCGATCCCCTCGGCCAACACACGGACCAGCCGCGGCAGCACGTCGTCGGTGGAGTAGGTCTCGCTCGCACGCTCGGCGAAGCCGGCGAGCACTTCGTACGGGGTCGCGCGCTTGCCGTAGACCACGCGGTTGGCCAGTCGCCGAGCGCGTTCACGCACCGGTTGGAAGGCCACGGCCACCACCGCGGCGGCCACCGCGGAGAGCAGTGGACTCCGATCGTTGCCGACCAGCGTGCCGACGCCGACGACGAGCCCGATGTAGACGATCGTGATGAACGCCGCCAGTACCGCGAACACCACGGCCCTACCGATCACGACATCGATGTCGTACAGCCGGTACTTCAAGACCGCGATCGCGATCGATGCGTAGAGGAAGAGCAGCGAGAAGGTCGAGAGGAGCTCGGCGCCGTCGAAGATGCCGGTCACCGCGAACGATGCCGCGACGAACGCGGCCGCGGTGACGAACCACTTGAGTTGGAGCCGCTCCTCGCCGCGTGAGTGTCGGAATCGGGTCACGAGACCCACGAACGACAGGGGCAGGCACACCAGGATCAGGAGGAAGCTGATGCCGAACGTGACGATCGCGGCGGCGCTCAAGGAGCCGGAGGCTTCGCCCGGATCGGCGGAGAACGGGGTACTCCACTCGAGCGCCGCCAGGATCATCGCCCCCACGGTGAGGGCGGCGATGACGATGGCGTCGAACCACGCCACCCATCGCCACCGCTCCGACGGCAGGCGACCGTCGGGGAACAGCAGGAACAGCAACGGCAACACCCCGATCGGGATCGCCCAGGACCAGTTCGCCACCCAGGCGACGCCGTAGACCACTGGCAGGGTGCCGGGTTCGACGATCAGGCCTCGGATGGCGTACTGCTGCGTGAAGCTGCCCAGGCCCAGGAAGAACCCCGCTAGCAGGAACATCCACCCGATCGGACTGCCGGGACGGCGCGTCGCTAGCACGACGCCGATGACCGGGACGAAGATGTTCACCAGCACGTCGAGGCCGTAGCTGAGGTCTCCCGTGGTGACGTCCTCGGGCAACGGGACCCCTCGATCGAGGTACATGATGATCAGGGAGGCCACGATCAGGACGACCGATACCACCCCCACGACCCACGCGATCGTCCGGGCTCTCGAGGACTCCTGCAGACGGTTCACCACGAGCCGATCCTGACCCGATCGGGGCGCCACCGGAAGTGGGTCAGCATCACGGTTCGCGGTGGTGCTCGCTCGCTCCCTCAGGATGCTGTCGGGGCCTCGGCGGGATGAGCAGGTTCGCCACGCCGCCCGCGATCGCTCCCAGGGCGGCGCCGCCCACCAGATCCAGCGGCAGGTGAGCACCCACGTACATCCGCCCGAACATGACCACGCAGGCCAAGATCACCGCCGCGACCGCCCAGCGTTTCGACAGATGCACCGCCACCACCACGGTGAGCGCGGCGGCCACCGCCGCGTGCCCCGACGGGAACCCGAGACTCTCTGCGCCGAACCGTTCGCGCGTCTCGACCCCCTTGAGGAGCCATCCGGGTCGCCCGCGTTCGACGGCCTGTTTCGCGACCAGGGCCAGCAGGTAGACGCTCGTGCCGGCCAGCAGCAACGCCCACCCAAGGCGGAACCGCCGGAACGCGAACGCGATCAGCGCCAGGACCGGGATCGTGATGAACGTTCCGTACTGCATGAACGGCCACACGAACGCGTGGTAGCCCTGCGGCAGTTCGTTGGCCGCCTGGAAGATCCAGACCTCGGCGTCGGTGAGGTCGTTGCGTGCGAGCAGGGCGCACCCCACCAGCACCAGGACGCCGACGGCGATCGTGATCAGGTCCGTTCGGGTGTGCGTGTCCATATCGCGCATCCGGTGACGGCCTTCGCTCGCCGTCTCGCTCGAGATGGAAGGGCCCCGTTCCCGCTCGGTCATCGCACCATCCTAGGGAGCGGTGGGGGGTAGCGTTCACTCCATCTCGTAGTCGAACGTGAACCGGGCGCCCCGGTCGTCGTGCTCGATCTCGACCGTGCCGCGAAGGGTCGCGAGGTGGCCGGTGCCGGCGCCCGCCACGATCGTGCCGCGCGCGGGAGGCTTCGGCTCGGCCGCGCCGTGCACGATCACGAACGTGCCTGATCGTCCCGCGAAGGTCCCTTCCACGCGTTCGATCGCGGTGTAGGCGAGCCCGTCCTCCCCGCGACCCACGGTGAGCAGGTCGGCGACGCTGGTGGCGTCGAGGTCCCCTCGGAACACCTTGCGGACGACGGCGCGGCCAAGGACGAGCCCGTCAGGATGCTCATCGGCGTCTGCGGGTTCCCAGCCGGTGACCTCGAACTCGACGGTGGTGCGGGGCACGTGATCACGCTCCTTGGAAGGTCGGTGCGCGCCATCGTCCCAGGCCAGCGGAAACAGGGTCAGATCGTGGACGGGCCGAGGGGTTCGCCCGAGGTGGCCAGCCGCTCGAAGTCACGGGCCGCCATCGGATGGGCGAACCAGAAACCCTGCGCCAGGCGACAGCCGTTCGACCGCAGGAAGATGTACTCGCCTTCGGTCTCGACGCCTTCGGCGAGCGGCACCATGTCCAGGCTCTGGGCCACCTGGATCATCGCTCGCACCATCCCCGCCAATCGGACGTCCTTGTCGACGTGCCGCACGAACTCGCGGTCGATCTTCAACACGTCGACCGGCATGTGCTTCAGACGGGCGAGCGAGGAGTACCCGGTGCCGAAGTCGTCGAGGGCGAGCCGGAGACCGCACCCGTGGAGCTCGCGCAGGATGCGCTGGGTCCGCTCGGGGTCGGCCATCGCGCTGGTCTCGGTGATCTCGGCCTGCATGCACGAAGGGTCGACCCCCGCGTCGTGGAGCTTGCCGATCAGCCGTTCGCCGAGGCGGGGCGTCCACATCTGCCGCGGCGACAGGTTGAACGAGACCTCCAGGTGGAGCCCGGCATCGATCCATCGACGTTGCTGCCGCGCGACCTCGTCCACCACCCAGTCACCGATCGCTTCGATCAGGCCGAGCTCCTCCGCCACAGGGATGAACTCTCCGGGCGGGACGATGCCGGCCGCGACGTCGTCCCAGCGGATCAGCGCCTCGGCGCCCACGATGCGCCGGTCGGCGAGATCGATGACCGGTTGGTAGTGCAACAACCAGCTCTCGTCCTCGACCGCCTGCCGGAGGCGCGTGGCGAACGACAACCGGTCCTGCGCGTCGTCGGCATCGGCGGCGAAGAAGGCGTGGCCGCCTGGATCGAGCCGCTTCGCGCGGTACATCGCGACGTCGGCGTTGCGCAACAGGGTCTCGACGTCGTGCGCGTCGTGGGGATGCACGCTGATGCCGATGGAGCCCCGCGCGAAGAACTCCGTGCCCTCGAGATCGAACGGCGCGGCCATCGCCTCGTACACGCGGTCGGTGACGGCCCGGATCGCCTCGACGTAGTCGGCGTGGCCGAGGTCGGCGAGCAGCATGAGGAACTCGTCGCCGCCCTGCCGCGCCACCAGGTCGGTGTCGCGCGTGCAGGCGCTGAGCCGGTCCGCGAGGTGGATCAACAGCCGGTCGCCCGCATGATGGCCGAGCGAGTCGTTCACCAGCTTGAAGTTGTCCAGGTCCAGGTACAAGACGGCGACCACCGTCCCGTCGCGCTTCGCACGCTGCACGGCGAGCGCCAGCGTCTCTTCGAAGAGCTCCCGGTTGGCGAGCCCGGTCAGGCCGTCGTGGAAGGCCATGTGCGCGATCCGCGCTTCGGCTTCCTTCAACTCGGTGACGTCGAACAGGATGCCGTGCTCCCACAGCACGCGGCCGTCGTCATCGCGATGGGCGTAGGCGCGGTCGCGCACCCAGACGATCCCACCGTCGGGCCGGATCATCCGGTAGTCGGCGAGATCGCCCCCGACGCCGTCGATGAACGCCTGGCTCTGCGACTCGACCGTCTCCCGGTCATCCGGATGCACCATGCGCAGCCACATGTTCGGATCGTCCCGATAGGCCTGCGGCGTGACGCCCAAGATGTGCTCGATCTGCGGATTGACGTAGGTGGTGACGTTGCCGTCGTCGGCGTAGACCACGGCGGGGATCTGTTCCACCAGGCCGCGATAGCGCTCCTCCGCATCGGCGAGCGCGGCTTCGGCCTCGCGGCCGGCGATCAGCGCGCGGGCGTCCCGCAGCGATGCCACCGTGACCCCGTCCTCGAGTTCGCGGACGCGTACCTCGACCGCGAGTTCGCCGTCCGCACAGCGGAGCATCGCCTCGAACGGCACGGCATCGTCGGGTGCCGCGCGCCAATCGGGGATCACCTCGTGGAGGTCGAGACCGGCGATCGGGCGCCCGACCAGATCGAGTGCGCGTTCGTTCGCACAGGCGATCCGGCCTTCGCGCACGACGAGCAGCGCCTCGGGACCGGCCGCGAACAGCTGGGCCGGGTCCACGAGGGCATCGGTCGAACGCTGCGCTTCCTGCATGCTTGGAGCATCGACGCCCCGCTCCGGCGACCTGAGAGGGTTGCCGGATCGCTTGCGTCACAGGCGTGCTCGGATACCCTTGGCGTCCATGCCCAAGGAGGCGTCGAGATCCTGCCACGTGCCGTAGCGATGGATGAACCGGCGTGGAACCCCGATGGACCGCAGGCGGACCGCCACATCGGCGAACACGGCCGTGATCACGGCCGCCGCGGTGCCCTCGTACCAGGGCTCGACGACCACGATGTCGGGGGCGTCTCCGGCCAGCTCGCGGAGCGTGGGACCGTCGAAGGGCTCGAGGCTCGTGGCGTACACCACCGTGGCGTCCAGGTGGGCGGTCGCTTCCAGCGCGCGCATGAGCATCGGGCCGAACGCCACCACCGTGGGTCCGTCGCCGCGACGGATCACCTCGAGCCGGCCGGGTGCCACGTCGTGGGGTTCGTCGTTCGTCGCCAAGCTCGTGCGCACGTAGGTGGGCTCCCCGTTCGCCACCACCGCCCGAAGCAGTTGGTCCACCTCACGTCCGTGACCCGGCACCAGCACCTGCATGCGCGGGATCGCGAGCATCAGCGACGCGTCCGCCGGCGAATGATGGGTCGCGCCTTCCCCGGCGTAGTCGTAGGAGCCGCCCGAGCCCACGAAGGTCCCGCCGAGGCCCTGATAGCCGAAGTCGAGCTTCAATTGCTCGTAGGGGCGCTCGGCCATGAACGGCGACAGCGAATGCGCGATCGGATGGAACCCCTCCATGGCGAACCCGGCTGCGACGCCCACCATGGTCTGCTCGGCGATCCCCACGTTGACGGCGCGAAGGGGATCGTGCCGAATCGCGCGCCTCAGCAGGGTCTCGCTGATGTCGGCGAGCACGATGGCCACCCGCTCGTCGCCTTCGAGCAGGTCGATGGCCGCGGCGGCGAACGCCTCACGCATGGCGGCCATCACCACTCCCCCTCCGGGATGTCCGCGATGACCGCCACCGGCCGTTCCGCGTGACGAACCCCGAGCGCCGCCGCCAGTGCGTCATGATCGTGCCCGTCGACGACGCGCACGTCCCATCCGAACGGGGGCAGCCAGGCGTCCCACGGTCCCATCGGCCACGAGGAGCTGTGGTTGTCGACGATGAGCCAGGTGAGGTTGCCCAGTCGGAGGTTGGGCGCCAGCATCACGGCTTCCCAGTTGGAGCCCTCGTTGAGCTCGGCATCGCCCGTGAGGACGACCACCCGGGTGTCCGGGCGGCCCTTCGCCCGCAAGGCCTGCGCCACACCCACCGCCATCGGGAACCCGTGACCGAGCGAGCCGGTCGAAGCCTCGATGCCGGGCACCTGCATGCGGTCCGGGTGCGAGCCGAGGCGCCCGTCGTGATCGAGGAAGGTGTCGAGCCACTCGGGCGAGAAGAACCCCTTCGCCGCCAAGATCGCGTACAGCGACGCGGGACCATGTCCCTTGCTCAGGATGAACCGGTCCCGATCCTCGGCCTCCGGATGCGCGGGATCGATGCGCAGGACCCGGTCGTAGAGGACCCAGAGGGCATCGAGGGTCGACGTGGTGCTCTCGTCGTGCTTCTCGTCGCCGGTGGCCCGCGCCATCAGCGCACGCACGTGCGTCAGGGGATCGGTCGTGGTATCCATGACGACGAACCCTAGAACTTCAAGTTCACTTGAAGTCAAGTCCCGCGCGGAGGTGGCAGCGATGACCAAGGGTCGCGACGACCTGCTGACGATCGGTGAGGTCGCGGAGCGGAGCGGCCTCGCCACGTCGGCGATCCGCTTCTACGAGGCCGAGGGATTGGTCACGTCCACGAGGACGCCGGGCAACCAGCGGGCGTTCGCCCGGCACACGCTGCGGCGACTCGCGTTCATCCGTGCGGCACAACGTGTGGGGCTCTCGCTGGACGATATCGCCGGGGCGCTCGCCACGCTGCCGCCCGACCGAGCGCCGACGAAGGCGCAGTGGGCCAAGCTCTCCCGCACCTGGCGACGCGGGCTGGACGAACGCATCGCGGACCTCGAGGCGCTGCGAGACGACCTCACCAGTTGCATCGGCTGCGGCTGCCTGTCGCTCGCCACCTGCCGCCTCTACAACCCCGAGGACGCCGCGAGCATCAACGGCAGCGGGCCACGGTTCCTGCTGGGCGACGACCACGACGGGTTCCTCGACGCCGGCCGCCGGGCGTGACGCAGGTCAGAACGGCTTGGCCACCATCAGCGCGATGATCACGACCACCGCGACCAGCTCGGCGTTCCGAGCGAACGCCACCACCGGATCGGCGAACGCCCGCTGGAGCTCCGGCGTCATCGTGCCCTTCGCGGTCGCATCCTCCAGCGCCGCGTCGAACACCTTCCCTCGCGGCAGGAACACCGTCGGCACCAAGGCGAACAGCGCCACGAACAGCACCAGGGACACCAGGAGCCAGCCGTTCCGTGGGCCGGTGAGCGAGCGGCCCTGCGCCACCATCGCGATCAAGCCCGCCACCAGCACGGCGAACGACCCGGGGATCACGAGCAGCTTCTCGAACCGCGACGCCAGACCGACGAGCGCCCCCATCTGACCCAGGTCATCGGTGGAACGCGCCTTCGCGAGGGTGATGTCGCGGCCGATGAGGCCGGCGACGAACCCGAACGCGATCACCACGTGCAGCACTACCCACCACCGCATCACGCCCTCCTGACGGTTCGGACAGGGTGAAGGCTACGTGGTGGACGGCGACGGGTCAGCCGGGAAGCTTCTCGGTGAGCACGTCGACCGGCTGGATGTCCGGAGGCTCGGACAGCAGTTCGTCGGCCTGGGCCATGAGCGCCTCGGCGACGCGACCGGCGAGGTGGGCCTGACGACCGGCATCGTCCGGGAAGGCGTCGAAGATCCCGAACTCCGACGGCCCCAGCTTGATCGCGAACCAGGCGGTGGTGGCGGGTTCGGCCTCGACGAGCGTGCGCCCGGACTCGAGGAACCGCTGCACCTCCCGCTCCTTGCCTTCTTTGGCTTTGAGGCGAACGAGGAGTCCGACGGTGGTCATGGGGCGTCCTTCCTTCGGGCAACACGGGCTGCGATCAGCCTATGTCAGGTCGCCCACAACGGCGCGCCGTCAGGCCGCCCACAACGGTGGCGCGTCAGATAGCGCGCATCCGGTTGTTGCGGGGATTGTGCTCCACCTCGGCGAGACCCAGCACCTCGAGCACCGGCGGCACGTAGTTGCCGAAGCGTCCGCGCAACCCCTTCTTCAATCCGTACCACCCGCCCACCGGGTTGTCGGTCGAGCGAGCCCATGCTTCGACCGTGCCCTCCTTCGCGGGCTTCTGCTCGTCGGCGTTGCCCAGCGGCATCCAGTCGCCGTGGGCGACCAACATCGCGTGCAGGTCCTCGATCGCCCGCAGGTGATAGCGAAGTTCGGTCTTGCCGACCGTGCAGATCAGCGCCGGCGGATCCGCGTCCGGCGCCCGAGCCATCAGGTACTCCGACTGGAGGCTGGGCGTCTGCAACACCCACGGGTCTTCCGGCGTGCCGCTTCCTTTCGCCGTCATGGGTGAACCGTAGCGCGAGACGGGCGGGAAGGTCACCCCTCGATCCCACGACAGGTGCGCGACGGGCCGGGAGTCGGATCGTGGGGGCATACCCCAAGATGGTGCCACGACGAAGGGAGCGACAGATGCAGGTCGGCATCGTGGGCACGGGAACCGTCGGACGGACCTTGGCACAGGGATTCATCCAGAAAGGCCATGACGTCGTGATCGGGACGCGCGACGTCGAGGCGTTGATGGCGCGCGCCGAGGGCGACGCCATGGGGAACCCACCGTTCGCGCAGTGGAAGGCGGAGCACCCGGAGATCGGGCTCACGACCCAGGCCGACGCGATGGCTCACGGCGAGATCGTCGTGAACGCCACCGACGGTGAAGGCTCCGAGGCCGCGCTGAGCGCCGGGGGCGAGCACCTCACCGGAACGATCGTGCTCGACGCGTCCAACCCGATCGACCACGCGTCGGGTTGGCCGCCCAGCTTGTTCGTCGCCAACACCGATTCGCTCGGCGAACGGTTGCAGGCGGCCTTCCCTCAGGCGCGATTCGTGAAGGTGTGGAACACGATGACGGCGGCGCTGATGACCGACCCGGGCGCCATCGCCGGCGGCGACCACACGATCCCGTTGTGTGGCAACGACGCCGGCGCCAAGGCCGAGGTCGCCGCGATCCTGGAGTCCTTCGGGTGGCGGGACATCCTCGACCTGGGCGACATCACCGCGGCTCGCGCCATGGAGGCTCATCTCCTGATCTGGCTCCGCGAGTTGGGCGCGTTGGACACCGCGATGTTCAACACGAAGGTGGTGCGCTGACCACGAGCCTCAGACGTCGAGGCGGATCACGTCGTGATCGTCGGCGGGCGCCGGCGGAGGCGGCGCCATCGCGTCGAACTGCTGCAGCGTGCATCGTTGCGGATCCATCGCCGGCAGCCACCGCATGAACCGCGCCGCCGATCGGAACCGTCGCCCGCGCAGTCGTGCGAACGTCACCTCGCAGGCCATCTCGGGGCGGACGTCGATCCATCCGTTCACGGCCCGGGAGTCACGCTCGAGACCTGCGAGCGCGAGCGCCGCTCCGCGACGCTCCCTCGACCCACGGAGCGACGTGGTCCGCCCCACGTCGACCAGGGCATCGCCGTCGTAGAGCCCCAGGCGCAAGGCGTGCGGCGGGCCGGAGCCTTCGCGCCGGATCCCGGTCACCACGCAGGTGGCCGTTCGGAGCCTGGGCACCCGCACCATCGTGACCCCGTCCATCGCTCGCGCGATCACGCCGTCGCGCCCGGATTCGTCCCGGTCCTCGAGCCACCGGATCGCGAAACTGACGAACGGCGTGTGCGGCGTCACGACGACCGGCGTGCCGGCTGCCAGCTGACCGAGGTCGGCCGAGGCCGCCGGGATGTCCGAGTCCTCCGCGATCGAGACCAGCAGCAAGCGCCGCGCCGAGAGGTCGCACGGCCGCAGATCCCAGGTGTCGCGCGACAGCAGGTCGGTCAGCACGAGCGTGGCCGGCCACCGCTCGGTGAGTTCGGCGACCCGTGCCTCCGAGGGGTGGATCCGCAACCGCAGACGATCGAAGGAGAACCCGGACCGCCGAACCACCACGATCGAACCGCGCACGGTGCAGTCGAGGGGAAGGCGTGACGCGTGCCGCACCACCTCGGGGAAGTAGCGGTCCATCGCCTTCCCCCGATCGGACACCAACACGGTGTGCCCCGCACGCCGGTGCACCACGACGCGCAGTCCGTCCCAGTCCGGTTCATAGCGCCATGAGGGGCCTTCGGGGAGATGATCGGTGAGGGCTGGAGCGGGCAGGTCGGGCAGCGACACGACGCCGCGAACGACGTCAACGACCGGCTCCCCCTCACCCAAGACCATCGTGTCGACCTTCCCATCGGAGGACACCGGAGCACATCGGGCGCTCAGCCCAAACACCGAGGCCGATGGGCCGAGTCGCATTGGGCCGGACGGGGTCCCCCCGACCGGACTACAGCGGCGCTGCGTGGTGGCGGCGATAGGGTGCATGCATGGGAGGAACCGCCAGGATCGGGCTGGGGTGCATGCCGATGAGCTTCGGCTACGTCGACGCCGAAGCCGACGATGACCCGGTCGACGTGATCCACCGCGCCATCGACCTGGGTGCTCCGATGCTCGACACCGCCGATGTGTACGGGCCGTTCTCCAACGAGGAGCTCGTCGGCGCGGCCATCCACGACCGCCGCGACCGCGTGGAGGTGGCCACCAAGGTGGGCCTGCTCGTGGGACCGAACGGCGGCTACCCGCTCGAGCGCGACGCGAGCCCTCACCACGTGCGGTCGGCGATCGACGCTTCCCTCGGACGGCTGGGCACCGATGTGGTCGACCTCTACTACCTCCACCGCATCGATCCGAACGTCCCCGTCGAAGAGACCTGGGGCGCGATGGCCGAACTCGTCGGCGCCGGCAAGGTGCGAGCCCTCGGGCTCTCGGAGGTCACGGTCGCGGAGGCCGAACGGGCGCACGCGATCCATCCGGTCGCGGCGATCCAATCGGAGATGAGCCTGTGGACGCGCGATCCGCTCGCGGACATCGTGCCTTGGTGCGCCGAGCACGGCGCCCGGTTCGTGCCGTTCTCCCCGCTGGGGCGCGGGTTCCTCACGGGAGCGATCTCGGCGGCGAGCTTCGACGAGTCCGACTTCCGGTCGAACAATCCGCGCTTCACCGCCGAGGCGGTCGACGCGAACCAGGCCATCGTGGCGCGGGTTCGCGAGGTGGCCGAACGCGTGGGCGCCACGTCCGCGCAGGTCGCGCTCGCGTGGACGTTGGCCCAGGGCGAGCACGTGCTGCCGATCCCCGGCACGAAGCGTCGGCGCTACCTGGAGGAGAACCTGGCCGCCGGCGACCTCGTGCTCTCACCCGAGGACCTGGCCGACCTGGACGCGCTGCCCGTCGCCGAAGGCGCCAGGTACTGACGCTCAGTCGATCGTGATCGACCCGTCGGCCCCGATCGGGAAGAACGGGTTGAAGGCGACCTCCCACGGATGCCCGTCAGGATCGGCGAAGTAGCCGGAGAACCCGCCCCAGTCCATGCGTTCGGCGGCCTTCAGCAGCGTGCCGCCCGCGGTGACCGCGGCATCGAGCGCGACGGTGACGGCGTGCTCGGCCTCGACGTTGATCGCCAGCGTGATGCCGCCGAACGGCGCGCGAGGCTCCGAAGGCAGGTCGGCGTCGGCCGCCAGCGAGGCGTAGCTGAACAACCCCAGATAGGCGCCGCTGGTGCGGAACCAGGTGATCTCGTCACCACCGGAAGCGCATCGTTCCCACCCCAGCGCAGAGTAGAACGCGGCCGCCCGCTCGATGTCGGCGACCCCCAGGGTGACGATGTTGATCTTGGCCGGAACACTCATGCCGCCGATGCTAGTCCGCCGCCACGACATCGCCGACCTCGTAGCCTGCACGCATGGTCGAAACCAACCCCCTCCTGCAACGCATCGACGCCTACCTCGACGGTGTGCCGCGCGGCGTCACCATCACCGAGGAGTTCGGTCCCTTCACCCTGTTCATCAACACCGGCAACGGGTGGCGCTACTACGCGCGACCGACGCCGGGGCAGACCCAGTTCGACGTCGACAGCGTGGAGGCCGTGCTCGCCCGCCAACGCGAACTCGGTCAGCCGCAGGAGTTCGAATGGGTGGCCGACCTCGCCCCCGGGGTCCGCGACGCCACGGAGGCCGCGGGGCTCGAGGTGAGCGAGATGCCGCTGATGCATCTGCCGCTCGACGGGTTCCGATCGGTCGGCCCGGAGGACGGGGAGGTCGACGTCCGGATCGTCGGCCCCGAGGACGACCTCGCGACCGCCGTCGCCGTGGCCACGGTGGGCTTCGGCGCGCCGGGCACCGATGTGGGTGAGGCCGGGATCGAGGCGTTGCCCTCGGCCGCGGCGGCGATCCCCGCGGGCACGCTCCAGTTCACGGCCGATCGGATCCGTGACGGGTTCACGTCGATGGCGGTGGCCACCGTCGGCGGGATCCCGGTCGCGAGTGGGAGCCACCAGCCCTTCGGGGGCGCCACGGAGATCACCGGCGTGGCGTGTCTGCCGGCCTACCGGCGACGCGGCTTGGGGGCCGCGGTGACCTCGGCGTTGGTGGAGGACGCCATCGATCGCGGGGTGGGGACGGTGTTCCTGTCGGCGGGCGGCGAGGACATCGCGCGGGTGTACCAACGCGTGGGCTTCCGCACGGTCGGCCACGTGGGTGCGGCCGCGTTCGCCGATGCCGCAACGCTCCGCTAGCGGGTAGGTCAGCCCGCGGCGTAGTCGATCCGCTCGAACGGCCACTCGGGGCCGCCGAGCCATGCCCGGACCGCACGCCGAAGCGGCTCGTCCAGCTCGGCGCGCGAGCGCCGCACCCAGGATCGGGCACGCACGTCCACGCCGTCGAGGGGCGACGGGTAGAGGTAGACGCACCCGATCACGTCGCGGTCCACGGGATGGAGCACCGTGTACGTGAATCCCACACGGTCCTGGAAATCCTTCGCGTGTTGCTCGAGGTCGGACAGGTTCTGCTCCAGGCCCATCGGCCGCGGCCAGGGGTCGGGGTCGTCGTCGAAGTCGTCGGAGAACCCGGGACTCGCGTGGATGTGTTCGATGCTCGACATCCACGCGGCGTGATCGGCCTCGTTGTGCTGCGGCCCGAGGGGCTCCAGGACGAATGCCTCGGCGACCAGACCGTCCGGCGGCGTGAACCCTTCGGGAACGAAGTCCGTCGACATGGCCCGACCCTAGCGCAGGACGGGACCGACCCGAGACGGTAGCGTCCACCCATGAACGACGACGATCGGTACGAACGCGGCCGAGCGCGGTTCCTGGAGGTCCACGACGAGAAGGCGCTCGCCGCCGTCGAGGGACTGGGCGACCTGGGCCGCATGATCGTCGAGGTCGTCTACGGCGACGTCTACCGCCGCGGCGAACTCTCGACGCGCGACCGGGAACTCGTGACGGTGGCGGCGCTGGTGTCGCTCGGCCGGTCCGCCCAGCTCCCTCAGCACCTGCGGGCCTCGCTGAAAGCGGGCCTTACGCCGCAGGAACTCGGCGAGGTCATCATGCAGACGGCGGTGATCGCGGGGTTCCCACCGGCGATGAACGCGATGTCGACGCTGCGGACCATCGTGGCCGAACGCGACCGGTGAACGATCAACCTTCGGAGTTCAGGCACCCGCCCATGAAGTAGGTCCACCCATCGGGTCCCTCCATCGCTTCGAACGCGCCCACGACGGTATCGCCACGCATCACGCGGAACGCCATCGGGTTCGGCGGGTCCTGACCCGGGATCGACGTGCGGTAGCCGGCGCGTTCGATGAGGTCACCCTCGAGGAGGCCGTCGTCCGCGAGGACCTCGCGGATGGCCGTGTCCTGATCCTGGACGAAACTGGTGGGAAGTTCTCCGTTGAGCTGCTGGCCGGTCTCGTCAAGCGGGCACTCGGGCTGGTAGGACACGTAGCGGGATGCCGGGTCGGTCACGACGAACCCGGCGCCGGAGCTCGGGGCCGGTGCACTCGAGCCCTCGGGAGCGCACGTGGCGTGCCACGAGCCCGGAGGCAGCGGGAGCTCGAACGTTCCCCCGTTCTCACGCAGCTGCATGGGGTAGACCAGTCCCGCATCCGACTGGAAGAACACCTTCTGGCCCTCGGTCCCCTCGATCGCCACGTGAACCCCGTCGGCCTTGGCGTTGACGGCGGGAACCTCGATGCCGGCGCCGCGCTCGATGCAACGCACCCGGAGGAGTCCGACGGCGTCATCCTCGTCGATCACCGGCACGGGCGAAGGAGCGCTCGCCGAGGGGCGATCGAGTCGGCCCATCGCGCCCAGCAGCCCGGCACCGGCGGCGATCACGAACACCAGCATCGCGAGCGCGAGCGTCTGGGCCACGCTGCCGCGTTCGGAAGCACACCGGATCCGACGTCGAAGAGCCATGTGTCCCAGGGCATCGGCACGTGCGCGGCCTTCCCTTACCCCGTTCGGCGGATCGTTGCCCTCCAGGCCCGGACGTCGCCCTCGTCCCGGTTGGTCTCGAACACCGCCGGGACGATCTCGGTCACCGACCATCCGTCGTCGAACGTCGCGCGGATTTCGGCCTCGGTGACGCGCCGGGGACCCCATTTCAGCGGCTCGCGCTCGCTGAAACAGAGCAGGTGCAACGTGCCCCCGGGGTTCACCACGCCGGCCAGGCTCGCGGCGTACACCGGCCGTTCGTGGTCGTCGAACACGTGGAACAGGCCGCAGTCGAGCGCCGAGTCGAACGTGCGACCGAGCCCCTCGAGCGCGAACACGTCCGCCACCAGGAACTCGGCGCGCTCCAAACCGCGCTCGCGTGCCTTGTCGATCGCCTTGCCGATCGCCCGCGGCGAGGCGTCGATGCCCAACACCGCCTCGCCTTGCCGGGCCATCGCGAGTGCGTTCTCGCCCGTGCCGCACCCGGCATCGAGTACCGGCCCCTCGAACCGGCCCGCAGCGATCAGCGCCTCGACCTCCCGCTGGGGCCGGCCGATGTCCCAGGGCGGCACGCCCAGGTAGGAATCGTCGAAGCCGCGGTCGGCGGGATAGGACACCATGGAGCCGTTCACCCTAGCCCACCCATCACAGGCGGGTTGCGGCGCTCGCGGCGCGACGACCTAAGCTGTCGGGGTGACGCTCTTCCGACTCCGCGACGATGTCCCCACCCTGGTGGCGCCGGTGCTCGTGGGCGCCTTCGACGGCTGGATCGACGCGGGCGGCGCGGCATCGGCTGCGGCGGAACGACTGGCGGAAGGCGCCGAGACGATCGCCACGATCGATCCCGACGCGGTGTTCGACTACCGCTCCCGGCGTCCCGTGCTGGACGTGGTGGACGGCACGCTCACCCATCTGGACTGGCCGGAGATCTCCGTAGGACGCCGCACGATCGACGGACGCGACGTGCTGGTGCTGCGGGGACCCGAGCCGGACTTCCGCTGGCGCGAACTCGCGGCATCGGCGTCCGAAATCGCGCTGCGGCTGGGCGCCCTGCAGTGGATCAGCCTGGGCGCGATCCCTGCCGCGGTCCCGCACACGCGCGCGGTGTCGGTGTTCGGCACGGCCTCCGCCGATGGCCTCCTGGCCGACGACGTCGAACAGGGCCCCGCCGGTTTGCTCCGGGTCCCGGCCGCCGCATTGTCGGTGGTGGAGATGTCGATGCAGTCCTCGGGCCTGCCCACCGTGGGGTTCTACGCGCAGGTCCCCCATTACGTGGGCGGACCGTTCGCGCCGGGCGCCATCGCGTTGCTGGCCCAGCTCGATCGTCACCTGGGCATCGAGGTGCCGCTCGGCGAACTGGCCGAGACCGCGATCGACCAGCGGACGCGACTGGACGCGGCCGTTGACGCCGACGAGGACGCGCGGTCCTACCTGGACCGGTTGGAGTCGATGACGGGCAGCGAGGGCGTGCCGACCGGCGACGAACTCGCCACCGAGATCGAGCGCTTCCTCCAAGGCGAAGCCGGCGGCGAGGAACCGCCGCGCCTCACGTGATCCGAAATCACCGCTAGACCGGCGAGGCGGACGGGCTGAGCGTCGTCGTCGGGACGGCTGAGGTCGGCACGGAGGCGGTCGGGGTCGGGATGCCCGAGGTGGGTGTCGGCACGACCGGGCTGGTCGTGGGTTCCGTCGCCGCGATCACGTCGAGCGCCGAGGTGGCCGGCACCAACCGCACGATGCCCGCGCCGAGCGGCGGCACCGACACCACGGTGCAGCCTGGGCCGCCGGCTTCGAGCGGTGTGCACGTCGTCACCGGATCGTTGCCCATGATGACCTGCACGCTCATGTAGCGAGCCCCGGCATCGAGCGAGACCGTCTCCCCGATCAGCGTGTCCCCGGAGGGATCGCCGGTGGAGGTGACCAGACCGATGAGGATGCCGTTGCTCGTCTCGGAGCTGTACTGACGCATCTGGACGGTGACCGGTTGGTCGGTGGCCAGACCCTGTGTCTGGACCTGCACCGTGGCCGTCACCAGCGCGCGGCCGGCGTCGAACGTGATCGCCGCCGACGGCACCGGTGTCTCGGACGCCAGGATCGGCGGGATCACGCCGGCGGCGACCGAGAGGGAGAACAGCACGGCGGTGGCCAGCGTGGCGTACCACAGCATGTCGATGCGGCTCGCGTAGTGGCGGCGCAACACGAACGTGTCGTTGGTGTTGCCCTCGGCGTCCGACCGCGACGCCAGCGCCACCAGCCCCACCGCCATCGCCGCGACGCCCAGCGTCACCGACAGACCGAGCCACACGGGGGTCTCCCGCACCGCGAGCGCGAGTCCGCCGGAGATCCAGGTGATGATGAGCACGGCGGCCGCGATCAACGCGGCAGCCAGCAATGCGATCTGCAGGCCGCGTTCGGCCCGCCGGGCCGGGAACGGCATCACCGCTTCCTTCGAGGCGGCGGTGTCCAGGACCACGTCGTTGCCGACGGCGGGCGTGCCGAGCACCTCGACGGGTTCGATCTCGCCGGTGCCCGTGAAGATCGTCTGGTGACGGGTCAACGGTTCGCCGGTGGCGACGGGACACTCCACGATCACCCGCCAGGGACGGTGCGACTCGTCGGTGGCGAGCGAGCCGTACGAGGGGGTGGCATGGATCACGTCGACGAGCGAATCGGTCTCGACGTCGGCTTCGGCGAGCCTCGTCGCGAGTTCGAGCACGGGGTAGACGCCCTGCGGCAACACGATCGCCTCGTCCGACCGGACCTCCGGGATCGACACCGTCTCCACCATGGGGCTGATGGGTGCTGACTGCACGGTGGGGCCTTGACCGGGCTGCACCGTGGATCCGTCCGGTCGCAAGGGCGGCTGCTGATCGCGCAACACCACGAGATCCTCCGAGCCTTCTCGGGCCAGGCTCGTCTGGGCGTACCGATCGAGCAGGGACGCCACCGACCGCTCGCTGCGACGGAGTTCGTCCATCTCGTAGAGGCCGGGCACGCGTTCGGTCCGGTCGCCAGCCACCAGCACCACGGGCGCGTCGAGCGGGGTCGTGGTGCCGGTCAGGATGCGGCGCACGGCGGCCGCGCGCAGGGCGCCGTCGACCTCGCCGAGGTCGTTCACCCGGCGGATCACGTCGCCGGAATCGGCGAGATAGGCGGATTCACGGGGCAGGAACTCGCGCTCGAGGCGGACCTGGGCGGTCAGGTCGATGGCAGCGGGTTCACCGCCCAGCGTGTGGCTCGGGTCGACGCAGAGGTATCGGGTCATCTCGGAGAAGCTCCTTTCGCGGCGATCGACCCGAGTTCCGGGCCGGGCTCGCGTGTGCGTTCTGCACGAACCTATACCCGAGGCTCTGTCCAGCGATACCCCGATTCCCTAGGTCGAAAGTCGGGACTTGGGTCCGGATGCCGGGCCGGAACCGCGAACCCATGCACGAGTGGCGGGCCTCCGCGCGGGTCTGCTAGCGTGCGGAACACACCGCGTCGCGGAGGCGAAGCCGGTCAAATTCCGGCGCTGTCCCGCAACTGTAGGCACACCGACGCCACCAGCGTCACGTGTGCGAGCCAGGCCGCCCTGCGCGACGCATCGGCTGAACGACCCTCGAGGAACGGGGACGGGCCGCCGGCGCCGCTCCGGGCGCCGACGTCGATCCTTTCTCGGGTGGTCCGTTCCGTGAGGGCGCGATGGACGCCCGGAAAGGAGCCACTCGTGGCCCCGAACGCTCGGCGCATCGTCGCCGTCTGCTTGTCCTTGGCTGTCGTGATGCTTCCCACATCGGCGTCGGCAGCGCTCACCGATCAACAGCGAGCCGAACGCGGCACCGGGTTCATCGCCGGCATGCAGCGACCGAACGGCGCGATCCCGGCGTTCTCACCGATCGGGTCCACCGCCGACGCGGTCCTGGCCTTCGTGGCCACCGGGTCCGGCCGCCCTGCGATGCGCGAGGCGCTCGGCTACCTCCGCCGCCAGGTGGCGGCGGGCAACGTCACCGGCGTGGGCCTGCAGGCCAAGGTCGTCATGGCGGCGTCGGCCGTCGGCCGTGACCCCCGCACCTTCGGCGGCACGAACCTGCTGCAGGCGATCCGTTCGCAGATCGGCAACGACGGGCACATCGATGACGCGGCGGTGTTCGATCAGGCGCTCGGCGTCCTCGCGATCGAGGCCGCCGGGGTCAAGCCCGCCACATCCGTCACCAGCTGGCTGCTGGACGCACAATGCCCCGACGGTGGGTGGTCCTACGACGCGCCCTACGCGCCCGGCACGGACGACAACCACTGCGACGACGGTTCAGGCACCGACTTCTTCACCTCGGATTCGAACTCCACCTCCTACGTCGTGCAGGCGCTGGCTGCCGCTGACCGCACATCGTGGGGATCGGACCCCTTCGCGTTCTTCGAGACGGTGCGCGATCCGGGCCACGACGGCTGGTCCTACTCGACCGCGTTCATCGCCACCGACGCGAACTCGACCGGCCTGGTGCTTCAGGCCTACATCGCCGGCGGCGAACCGATCCCGACCGGTGGCCTGAAGTCGTTGCGTACGTTGCAGTACCCGGCATGCGGCGCGTGGGCCTACACGTGGGACGGCGATGTGAAGGGCGATCCCGACGTGGGAGCCACGATCGGCGCGATCCCCGGGCTGTTGCGCACGCCGTTCCCCCTGAGCGGGCCCGTCGCGGGGCCGGCGCCGGCGACGGGGGCCTGCTGAGCCATGCGTCGCCTGCGGACGCTCACGTTCGGTCTGATCCTCGCCCTCCCGGCCTTGGCGCCGGCGGTGGCGGGATCGGCTCCGGCGTGCGCCGCTGAAGCGTCCGGCGCCTCGCATGCGGCCCTCGTCGTGAACACGGGGTCGCAGACCACGACATATTGCGTGGCCCTCGATGCATCGAGCGTGACCGGCATCCACCTGGTGCAGCTCGCCGGCTCACAGTTCGGGCTGCAGTACCAGCTCGGGTTCGGTGGACAGGCGGTGTGCCAGCTCGCCGGGGTGGGCGCGAGCGGCGGCGACTGCTTCGGCTCCTATCCGGATTTCTGGGGGTACTGGCACGGGAACGGCTCCGGCGGATGGAGCTGGGCCGGTTCGGGGGCGGGTTCGGCCTCGATCGGTGACGGCGACATGGAAGGGTGGGTGTGGGGTTCGGGCGACTCGGGCACCACGCACGCCGCTCCGCCGGCGCTCGGGTTCAACGACGTCTGCAAGGACTCGACTCCGTCACCGACGCCTCCACCGTCGCCCGGCGGAGGTGGCGACGGGGACGGCAACGGCGGTGGAGCCGGCGGGCACGGCGACGGCAACGGCGGGACCGCCGGAGGGACCGGTTCCGGACCGGCCGGTGCGACGTCGACGCCCGGCACCGACGCGTCCGCGTCCCCCCACGGGCCCTCCGGTCCGAACGGGTCCCATGGAGACGACGCCAAGGACCGTTCCCCCCAGGTGGATCCGTCCACCGGGGAGGTCGTGGAGGCCTCGCCCGTGACCGCGCTGGCGGCCGGCGTCGCCGACGACGCCGGCGGCGGCCCTCCGATGGGCGCCCTGCTGGCCCTCGTAGCGGTCGCCGCGCTGGGCGCGGGCGGCTGGTTCCTTCGACGGCGACAGATCTCCCGCGGAGGCGGATAGCGGGATGCACCCGGCGGCCTGGCTCGTGTGGGCGACCTGCGCCGGGCTGGTGACGTTCACCACGACCGATCCGTTCTACCTGTCGATGATCGTGGCGGTGGCGTGGTTCGTCTACGCCGCGCAGCGGATCCCGGGGCCGATGGCTCGCTCGTTCCGGGTCTTCGCGATCGCAGGGCTGGTGACGATGGCGGTGCGCACGGCGCTGGTGTTCTTCGGGACGGTCGATGCCAGCAGCGTGGCGTTCGCGGCGCTGGAAGGTGCGCGGCTCGCCACCCTGCTGGTGGTGTTCGGCACCTTCAACGCCGTGACCGATCCCTTCGGGGTGGTGCGGTTGGCGCCGCGCCGGTTCCACGAGCCCGCGCTCGCGGCGGCGCTGGCGCTCTCGATCGCCCCGCGCACGATCGCCATGGTGGGCCAGGTGCGTGAAGCGCAGCGCATGCGGGGACTGCGCACGGCCGGCTGGCGAACCCTCCCGGCGCTCGCCGTCCCCGTGTTGGAGACCGGGATGGACGAGGCCGTGACCCTCGCCGAGAGCATGGACGCGCGGGGCCACGGCCGTGGGCGGCGATCGCGCTACCGGCCGGCGCGATGGTCCACGGGTGCCGTGGTGATGACCGTGTGCGCCCTGGTGGCCGCAGCGGTGTTCATGGTGGCGGCGTTCACCGGGCGTGGCGGCCTCCATCCGTCGACGTTCCCGCTCACCTGGCCGGACGCCGAACCGGTGCTGCTCGCCACGATCGCCCTGCTGGCCGTCCCCGGCGTCCTCCCCCGGCAGAAGGCCGACGGATGAGCGATCACGCCCTGCGCTTCGAGGACGTGCGGTTCCGGTATCCGGACACGTCGCGCGACGCGCTCACCGAGGTCACGCTCGACATCGACGAAGGCACGTTCGCGCTGGCGGTGGGCCCGACGGGCGCCGGCAAGTCCACCTTGTTGCGGGCCTCGAACGGCCTCGTGCCGCACTTCACCGGTGGCACCTTCCGGGGCCGGGTGACGGTGGACGGTCGCGACACGCTGGAGTTCCCGCCACGCAAGCTCGCCGACGCGGTGGCGTTCGTGCCGCAGGATCCGGGCGCCTCGTTCGTGCTCGATCGCGTCGAGGACGAGCTCGCGTACGGCATGGAGAACCTGGGCGTCGATCCCGCGCACATGCGCCGGCGCGTGGAGGAGACGCTCGATCTGCTCGACATCGAACCGTTGCGCGCACGCAGCGTCCGCACGCTGAGCGGCGGCGAGCGTCAACGGGTCGCGATCGCGGCGGCGCTGGCGGCCGGCCCTCGGATCCTGGTGCTGGACGAGCCGACCTCCCAGCTCGATCCGCAAGGCGCCGAACACGCCGTGGCGGCGTTGCAGCGCTTGGTGCACGACCAGGGCATCACCGTGTTGCTCGCCGAACACCGGCTGGAACGGGTGGCGGGCTTCGTCGACCTGGCGCTGGGGTTCTCGGACGGACACGTCGAGGTGGGGCCGCCCGCGGAGGTGATCCGTCGGTTGGCGATGGGCCCGCCGGTCGCGCGCCTCGGACGGCTGGCCGGCTGGGACCCGGTGCCGCTCACGGTGCGGGAGGCGCGCCGGATGGGAGCCGCGCTGATCGGAGACGCTGGTCCCCCGCGGGTCCAGGTCGCCACGCCCGGCCCCGCGCTCGTCGAACTGCGAGGCGTCGAGGTGCGGCACGGCGACGTGCCCGCGTTGCGCGACATCGCTCTCACGATCGGCCGCGGCGAGATCGTCGCCGTGATGGGCCGCAACGGCGCCGGCAAGACCACGCTGCTGCGCGCGATCGCCGGCGTGCACGAACCGTTCCGTGGCCGCGTGACGGTGGACGGCCACATACCCCAACCGGGCGTCGACACCGGGATGTGTCCGCAGGAGCCCGAGTCGATCCTGTTCGCCGAGACGGTGGCCGACGAGGTACGCACCACGTTGAAGGCTCGCGGGTTGGGGACCGGACCCGAGCCGGTGCTCGAGGCCCTGGGCATCGAGGACCTCGCCGGGCGTCATCCACGAGACCTGAGCGCCGGGCAACGGCTGCTGGTGGCGACGGCCGCCGTGGCGGCCGGCCTGGCCCCCGCGATCCTGCTCGACGAACCCACCCGCGGACTCGACCCCGATGCGAAGGACCGGCTGGTGCGCTACCTGCGCCGGCACGCGGCCGACGGCGGCGTGGCCATGCTGGCCACCCACGACGTGGAGCTCGCGGCGGCGGTGGCCACCCGCGTGGTCATGCTCGCGGGCGGCGAGGTGATCGCCGACGGCGACCCCGGCGTGGTGCTGGGCGACTCGACGGTGTTCGCGCCGCAGATGACGCGCGCGTTCGGTCCCGGTTGGCTCACGCCGGAACAGGTCGCGGAGGCGCTGGCGTGATCGACGTGGAGCGGACCGAGGTCGCGGGGGCGCCGGAGGCGGGGGCAATGGGGCCGAG
>Ga0190274_10000484_pt1 | contig 24085 bp, 15 predicted proteins | sample Popmic531T_FD_133002 | JGI IMG/M metagenome (GOLD analysis project Ga0190274, IMG submission 133002) | Populus adjacent soil microbial communities from riparian zone of Yellowstone River, Montana, USA - 531 T | ecosystem: Environmental > Terrestrial > Soil > Riparian zone | place: USA: Montana... | reverse complement strand
GTAGTCCGTGAAGTGTACATGGATGAAAAAATTGAAAAATATATTGTCGATATTGTTTTCGCATCGCGTGAACCCAAAGCTTACAACCTCGACCGCATTTCAAGCCTCATCAGCTACGGCGGATCGCCACGTGCCAGCATCAGCCTGGCCATGGCTTCCAAAGCGTATGCATTTATCAAGCGCAGAGGCTATGTGATCCCGGAAGATGTACGCGCGATCTGCCATGACGTGATGCGTCACCGTGTGGGCATTACCTATGAAGCGGAAGCAGAAAATATCACATCCGAACAAATCATCAATGAGATTCTGAATGCCGTCGAGGTACCTTGAAGCCACTCCCTGATTTCCCGAACGGGAGAAGATTGCTGCTTTTAAGACTAGAACTTTACATGATTAATACTCACGATGCACGAATAAAACCCCTCCCTGTCGGGGAGGCCAGGAGGAGCCATGGAAACGAGTGAACTGCTCAAAAAAGTACGGACCATAGAAATCAAGACGCGTGGTTTGTCAAGCCATATCTTTTCGGGCGAATACCACAGCGCCTTTAAAGGGCGCGGCATGGCATTCAGCGAGGTGCGTGAATATGTTCCGGGCGACGACATCCGGGCTATCGAATGGAATGTGACGGCGCGGTTCAACCACCCGTTTGTAAAGATTTTCGAAGAAGAACGCGAACTCACCGTGATGCTTCTCGTGGATATCAGCGGCTCCGGGGAATTCGGAACCAACACCCAATTCAAGAAAAGTCTCGTCACCGAATTGTGCGCCGTCCTCTCCTTCTCGGCCATTCAAAACAACGACAAAACGGGAGTCATTTTCTTCAGTGACCAGGTAGAAAAATTCATTCCGCCGAAAAAAGGAAAGACTCATATCCTGCGGATCATCCGCGAGCTGATAGAATTCAGGCCGGAACACAAACGAACCGACATCGGCATGGCGCTGCGATTTATGACGAATGCCATCAAGAAAAGAAGCATCGTTTTCCTCATCTCCGATTTTATCGGGGGGCAATACGAAGATGCAATGAAAATAGCGGCTCGAAAACACGACGTGGTGGCACTCCGTGTGGTGGACCCCCGTGAAGAAACGCTTCCTGATGCAGGACTTATGCGTTTGCGGGATGCCGAAACAGGAAAAGAACTCTGGATCGACAGTTCTTCCCCGGCAGTACGCGACCAATACCGGAAGCAATACCTGAAATCAGAAGCCGAATTGAAACAACTCTTTGCGCGTTGCGGCATAGATTCGGCCCGGCTTCGTACCAATGAAAGCTATGTGCAGCCGCTGATGAATTTATTTAAACGGAGGGGAACGAAATGAGTAGGAGATTCCGGCTTATTTATTTTCCCGCACTGGTTTGCATGGCATTGTTCCAGGCCGTCACCGGTATGGCTCAGGGCTTGCAGGCACGGGCTTATACCGATACTGTATCCATTCGTATCGGCGAACAATTCGATCTGCACGTGGAACTCACCGCACCTGCAAAGAACACGATTCGCTTCCCGGCATTTGCAGACAGCCTGGATGCCTTCGAGATTGTAGGTAAGAGCAAGATCGATACCGTCGACAATCAAAATAATACCCTGACGTACAAGCAGGTTTTGCAGCTCACCCGTTTTGATTCCGGCTTTTATGTCATCCCTCCCATTGTATTTCATCGCACCAGTCCCGTTACAGACAGTGTCGCGACGGAAGCCTTGCTCCTCACCGTGAACACTGTGCCCGTGGATACTACAGCAGCTATCCGCGACATCAAGCCTGTAGTGGATCTGCCGATCACGTTTCGTGAGATCCTTCCCTACCTGCTGCTCGTACTGGCCCTTGCGGCATTGGGCTACTGGCTTTTCCGCTTCCTTAAATCGCGTAAGAAAGTTCCGGAGGTGATCCTTCCGAAAGCAGCCGTCATTCCGCCATACGAAACGGCATTGGCATCACTGAAACAGCTGGCTGAAGAAAAACTGTGGCAACAGGGTCTTTACAAACACTACCATACCCGCCTTACCGATATTGTAAGGACCTACATCGAACATAGCTTCGGCATCCTTGCCATGGAGCAGACCAGCGATGAAATCCTGCAAGACCTCAGGCGTAAACCCATCCGCGAAGAGGCGAGAGAAAAACTGGAACCTGTATTGCGCCTCGCCGACCTGGTAAAATTCGCCAAGGTTCAGCCTGTAAGCACAGAGAACGAAGGCAGCCTGGTTTCCGTACGTGATTTTGTGATGCTCACACGTCCTGTTATAGAAGAAGACTTGAAACCAAAGGAGGCGACGGCATGAGATTTCCTGACATAACTTTTGCCGATAAATGGCTACTCTGGCTGCTGCTGGTACTTCCCCTATTGATACTTTTTCATATTTTCTTTCACCGGAAAAAGCAAAATCAGCTCACCTATTCTTCGTTTGTCAACTTTGCCGGTTACATACCTACCCTCCGTCAACGTCTTGGATTTTTTCCGTTTCTGTTCCGGCTGCTGGCCGTGGTTGCGATCGTAGTCGCACTGGCTCGTCCTCAATCCAGTTCTGGCGGTCAGAATGTAACTACCGAAGGAATCGACATGGTGATGGCTCTCGATATTTCCGCCAGTATGCTGGCTGAAGACCTGAAGCCAAACCGCATTGATGCCGCTAAGAAAGTGGCGCAGCAGTTTATCGACAGCAGGCCCAACGACCGTATCGGGCTGGTGATTTTCAGCGGCGAGAGTTTTACCCAATGCCCTATTACCAGCGATCATGCAGTGATAAAAAACCTGTTGGGAGGTATTGAAAGCGGTATGCTGGCCGATGGTACAGCTATCGGTGAAGGACTGGCTACTGCCGTGAACCGGATCAAAATCAGCAAATCCAAAAGCAAAGTAATCATCCTCCTGACCGACGGCGTAAACAACGTGGGAGCCATCGATCCGCTGACGGCCGGCGATATCGCCAAAGCCTTCAATGTACGTGTCTATACCATCGGTGCCGGTACACAGGGCATGGCGCCGTATCCTTTCAAGACCCCGTTCGGAATCCAGTACCAGAATGTACCGGTGCAGATCGACGAGGAGGTGCTGAAACAAATTGCCGATGAAACCGGGGGAAAATACTTTCGCGCTACCAATACAGCCAAGTTAAAAGATATTTATGCTGAGATCGATCAAATGGAAAAAACCAAAATCTCCGTAACCGAATTTCATAATAAAACAGAAGAATTTTACCCGCTTATCCTGATCGCTGTTTTGCTTCTCTTCCTGGAATCCATATTGAAGTACACCGTTTTAAAATCACTTCCCTGAGATGCTGCGCTTCGCCCATCCCGAATTCCTTTACCTGCTGGCGGTGATCCCCGTGATCCTCCTGACTTTCGTTTACATGCAACTGAGGAAGAAAAAAGCAATTGCCAAAATGGGAGAACCCGGATTGATGAAGCAATTGTCCGCTGATTCATCTTCCGCTAAACCCTGGCTGAAAGGCGCCCTGGTATCGTTTGGAATAATGCTGCTCATCACCGGCCTCGCCAACCCGCAAATCGGCACCAAGCTCGAAGAGGTAAAACGGGAAGGCGTCGACATCATCATTGCACTCGACGTGTCCAACAGCATGAAGGCAGAAGACATCAGGCCCAACCGCCTGGAACGGTCGAAGCAAGCCATTTCCCGCCTGATCGACCAGCTGGAAAACGATCGCATTGGCATCGTGGTATTTGCCGGCCAGGCGTACGTCCAGTTGCCCATTACTGCAGACTTCGGTGCTGCCAAGCTTTTTCTATCCACCATCGACACCGACATCATTCCTACGCAAGGAACCGATATCGGTGCAGCTATAGAACTGTCCATGAAGTCGTTCGTAGGCAATGAAAACAAATACAAATCGTTGATACTAATCACCGATGGAGAAGACAACGAAGGACAAGGACTGGAAGCCGCAAAAGCAGCCCGTGAAGCAGGAGTGATCCTCCATGCCATCGGAATGGGTACTGAAAACGGGGCACCAATCCCTGTTTACAAAAACGGCATGCAGATCGACTTCGTTAAAGACCGTAATGGCAGCATTGTTTTGTCCAGGCTGGACCAGGTGACCCTGGAAAAAATTGCTGCCGAAGGAAAAGGCATCTTTGTACGGGCGTCCAACAGTGACGACGGACTTAATGCCGTACTGAAGGAAATTTCGAAAATGGATAAGAAAGCATTTGGCACGAAAATTTATTCCGGATACGAAGACCGGTTCCAGTATTTTATTGGCGGCGGGCTGCTTATTTTACTCCTTGAGTTCTTCCTCTCAAACCAGAAAAGTAAATGGCTGAAACGATTAAATTTATTTGGCGAAAAACCATGAACGCTTTCTTCAAATCCGTTACATTCCAATGCAGGGCTCGGTGCCTTGTCATCCTGTTATTGCTGGCTTCGGCTTTCTCTCTCCGTGCGCAGAGCGAGCGAAAGCTTATCCGGGATGGTAACAAATTGTACGAATCCAAAAAGTTCAGCGATGCCGAAATCGCCTACCGGAAATCACTTGAAAAGAACAAAGAATCCTTTGCCGGAAATTACGATCTTGGCAATGCCTTTTACAAGCAGCAGAAATTTGATGAAGCACAATCTCAGTTTCAGAAATCGCTGCAAGGCAAGGATCTGAGCAAGGAAGAAAAATCGAATATTTATCATAACCTGGGAAATACCCTGCTGGAGGCAAAGAAATATCCTGAAAGCATCGAAGCTTATAAGAATGCATTGCGCGTGAATCCGAAAGACAACGATACGAGGTATAACCTGGCTTATGCGCAAAGTATGCTTCAACAGCAACAGCAGCAGCAGAATCAAAAGCAAGATAAAAAAGACCAGAAGGATCAGGATAAAAAGAAACAGGATCAAAAGGATCAGCAAGACAAGCAGAAGGAAAAGGAAGATTCCAAAAAAGAACCACAGCCAAAAGACCGGCGCCAGGATATTTCGAAAGAAGATGCTGAAAAAATGCTGAAGTCCCTGAACAACGACGAAAAGAATACGCAGAAAAAGCTGGTGAAAAAAGAAACGACCCGCGTACAGATCGAAAAACAGTGGTAAGTACAAAATAAGAACAATAAAATTTTGCTGGTAACCGTGACCCTAATACCCGATACGATACGACTGAATCGATACAGGATTCGTAAGACTGTGGTGATCCTGACAGGGGCCCTGCTGTTTTTTTCCTTCTCGCTGGCAGGTAAGGCGCAGGATTTTTCTGCCACTGCATCACCCTCCACGGTAGCTGTCGGCGACCAGGTGCAGGTTACTTTTTTGTTGAATGGCGAAGGGAATAATTTCCGGGCTCCCTCCTTTCCCGACTTTAATATACTGATGGGTCCAAGCCAGTCCACGAGCATGCAGATCATGAACGGAAGCATGTCGCAATCGCTTTCATTTACTTATATCCTGCAAGCCCTGAAAGAAGGTTCGTTTAAAATCGGGAATGCGTCCATCGATGCAAACGGAAAGCAATTGCTCTCCAATACCTTTACGATTACCGTAGTCAAGGGCGGCACGCCGCCCCCTTCTTCCGGACAACAAGGCGGACAGCAGGATTCCAAAGGGACTGCAGGCGAAGTTTCGAAAAATGTTTTTCTCCGTGTAACGGTCGATAAATCTTCCGTATACCGGGGTGAAGGAATCGTATGCTCCTTTAAACTTTATACACGGGTAAACCTCGTAAATTACGGGCTCACCAAGCTTCCTGCATTCAACGGATTCTGGAGCCAGGAAATTACCCTTCCGCAACAGCTGGAGTTTCGTTCCGAAACACTCGACGGCGTTTCGTACAAAGTCGCCGATATCAAAAAGATGGTGCTCTTCCCGCAACGTTCAGGTAACCTGCAGCTGGAGCCGATGCAGGGCGAAGTGATTGCCCGTGTGCAGGTAAAACGCAACCGCAATAACGACCCTTTCGACCAGTTTTTTAACGACCCGTTTTTCAACAACCCGTTTTTCGGCAATGCCATCCAGGATGTAAAAGTACCGCTGCGCAGCCAGGCCGTGAATGTCACCGTGAAGGAACTGCCCGATCCCCCACCCGGATTTACCGGTGCTGTGGGTAAATTCACCATGGATGTAACGGCGGATAAAAAAGAAGTCAAGGCACACAATCCTGTCACGGTCCGAATCAAACTTTCGGGAAAAGGTAACCTGAAACTCCTGGATGCACCGGTCATTGGGTTTCCTCCCGATTTCGAAACTTACGACCCGAAAATTTCGAGCAACATCACAGCCGGATTGCAGGGAGTGACAGGAAACAAGACGTTTGAATATCTTGTTATTCCGCGCAACGAAGGCGAATATAAAGTAGACCTCAGCCCGTTTATATTTTTTAACCTGGAAACAAAACGATACGAGAGTCTGCCAGCCCCGGCACTTACTATTAAAGTCCTCCGTGGAGAGGCCGGCGCTGCCAGCGTAAGCACGGTGTCGGGTTACAACAAAGAAGACATCCAGATGCTGGGTAAAGACATCCGTTACATCAAGACCACCAAACCCCCGTTTAGCATTGTTGCCAATACCATCTACCCTTCCGTCCTGTTTTACACCCTGAGCGCCAGCCCTGCCTTTTTGTTTGTGGGCTTGATTTTTCTGCGAAGAAAAATGTTGAAAGACCGCAGCGACATACGTTTGCTCCGCAGCAGGAGAGCCGGCGGTGTGGCTCGTAAACGACTGGCTGTTGCCAGGAAATATTTAACCTCGGCAGATCATACACGGTTCCTGGACGAAATGTCCAAAGCGCTATGGGGATTTATCGGCGACAGGCTGCAGATCCCTGTTTCTCACCTTTCGAAGGAATCGGTCACACATGAGCTGAGCGCCCATGCCATCCGGGAAGAGAGCATAACGAATTTCACTTCGGTACTTGACGATTGCGAACTGGCACGCTTTGCCCCTGCAGGTATTGCGAAAAGTGCCGATGAGATTTATAAAAACGGAATGATGGTTATCATCGACCTGGAAGAACAGATCAAATCGTAAGAACATGAAGACGCTAACAAAATTTATTGCCCCGGCGGCCCTGTATCTTGCTCTCTTCCTGTCGTCCATCCTGACAGCGGGTGCCGATGAATTATTTTCCAAAGCGAACAATCTATACCAGGCCAGAGATTACGAGCAGGCACTGAATATTTACCTGCAGTTGATAAAAACAGAAAACCCGTCAGCTGAACTCTACTTCAATACCGGCAACTGTTATTTTAAAATGGGCACCCTGGGAAAATCAGTTCTTTATTATGAACGCGCTGCCAAACTTAAACCCGACGATGACGATATACAATATAACCTGAAAATCGCCAACCTGAAGGCCGTGGACAAGATCGAGCCTGTCCCTCCTATCATTTACAAAAGATGGATCAAATCACTGAGTGAATCGCTAACGATGAGTCAATGGTCGGTGACCTTTATTGTGCTGGTCTGGTTGCTTTTCGCGGCCTGGGGTTGTTACCTTTTTGCAAACCAGGTAAGTACCCGTAAATTGACTTTTGTACTGGCCTGTGCCGTCAGTGGCTTATGCATTATTTCTTACCTCTTCCTGGAAGAGAACCACCGGGTTCAGACACGCCTTAAATACGGTGTAGTGATGGCTGCCAGCAGTTATGTGAAAAGTGCACCGGATGAAAGAGGGACGGATCAGTTTATCCTGCACGAAGGTACCAAGGTGGAAGTCCTGGACGAGCTGGCAGGCTGGGAAAAAATCCGCATTGCCAATGGCAGTGTCGGTTGGCTAAAAGTCGGCGATGTAGAGAAAATCTAACTCAAAAGTCACAAGTCACAAGTTAAAAGTTTAAGGTCAGTCCCAGGAATTCGAACGCTTACAACTTGTGACTTATAACTTGTGATTTGTGATTTGTGATTTGTGATTTGTGATTTGTGATTTGTGACTTCTAACTTATAATTTATAATTCATCATTTATAATTCCCTTCCTTGCTCCGCATCGGACTCCTTAGCGATACGCATTCCTGGCTGGACCCACGCCTGTTCGAACTTTTTTCGGGATGCGATGAAGTCTGGCATGCCGGTGATTTCGGCGATGTTTCTGTTTCGGATGCACTTAGTGCCTTCCGTCCGCTGAAAGGAGTTTATGGCAACATTGACGGAACGGAAATTCGCCAGTTGCATCCCGAGCATTTGTTTTTTACTGTCGAAAGGCTGGACGTATACATGACACACATCGGCGGATATCCGGGAAACTATGCTCCGGAAGCGCGAAAACGAATCGAAGAAAAAAGACCGGGTCTGTTCATAGCGGGTCACTCCCATCTATGTAAGGTACAACGCGATGCCAAATACGGCCTGCTTCATATTAACCCGGGAGCGGCAGGAAAGCATGGCCATCATAAAATGCGGACAGCGGCGCGCTTTGCTATTGAAAACGGAAACATAAAAGAACTGGAAGTTATTGAGCTGGGAGTCCGGGGCGCCATTCTTACTTAACGCAACCTGTCGGCCGAACGTACGAGCGCATCATCCTTCCGGATCGACCGCAAGGAAAGCCACAGTAAAACCAGGTTAAGAAGGACCAGGTAGGCTCCGGGTTCGAAGTTGAGGGTAGCATCGGCCGTAACCGGCTTATCGGAAAAATAGAAGACGGAAACGATGAGGGTGCTGACCAATAAAATATTCAGCGAGCAGATCCGTACCTGTAACATACGGTGTTTATATAAGAATATAGCTACCACTGCCAGGAGGATGACGATACTGTTCAGGCAGGTCAGGAAGATATTATCGCGGAAGGTGAATACCTGGTTCAGGGCATCGCCGGTGTCGGAAATACGATACATCGGCAGTGAAAAAAGCACGGCGCTCACGGCCACTACTCCGGCAAGATATAACGTCTGTATACGCTGAATCATGGTTCCTTTAATTTGTATGCAATATAAAAAATTATCCACGGTGCATTTCCGGCACCGTGTTAAGAATCCTTACAACAACCATTCCCCTTACTGCTAACCGGTGGCATAGAAGGTTCAGAATGAAATACCTGTCAGGAAGCTCTAAAAAATGAAGATTAAATAATAAATTTTGCCGGGTAAAAGAAAACTCCTATACTTGCAACGTAATACTTAACCGTTCAGGTTTTTCCGTTCCGAGTGTTGCCTACGTTCCGATCATTTTCCCGATCGTTTCGTTCAGAAAAATCAACAGAAGTAATAGTCAACAGCGATCTCCGCTATTCATTTTTTAATGAAATATCCCCCCACTGCTTATTGAACCTGTGCACTCTGCCAGGCAACCGATATTGAATCCCCCCCTTATTTTTAAAAATAATTTCTCATGTATGATATTCTTGAGCTAAACGACAAGCTTGTTGGCGAATTAAAAGAAATAGCCCGCCTGCTTAACATTCCCAATTACGACGAATTGCGAAAGCAGGAACTGGTTTACAAAATTTTGGATCAGCAGGCGCTAAACCCGGATGCTTCCAACTCAATTAAAGCAACTATGGAAAGTAAAAAGACTCCTGCGAAACAGGAAGCAAGCGCCGTTAAAGAAGTAGAAAAAAGTGCGAAGGCAGAACAAGCAGCAGATGGCGATAGCAAAGCCCGTCGCCGTAGAGTAAGCCCTAAAAAAGACGAATCTTCTCCACACTCTTTACCACCACCACCGGCACCCCGCGTAGCGGAAGCACCGGCTCCCGTTCCCGTACAGCAATCCATTCAACGCGAGGAACAGGTAACTACGGTACAGACTCCCGATACAGCATATAACCGAAACTACGATAACGATCGCTTTAACCGCGGACGCATGCGTTCTCCGGTCCCTCCTCCCCAGCCCGCTGAACAGGCTTACGACCTGGACAGTGTGATTGTGAGCGAAGGTGTACTTGAAATCATGCCTGACGGATTCGGCTTTCTCCGTTCATCCGATTACAACTACCTCACCAGTCCCGATGATATCTATGTATCACAGTCCCAGATAAAATTATTCGGGTTAAAGACAGGCGATACGGTACGCGGCGTGGTCAGACCGCCGCGCGAGGGAGAAAAATACTTTCCCCTGGTTAAAGTAGACCTCATCAACGGCCAGGATCCTGCCGTCGTGCGTGACCGTGTTCATTTCGATTACCTCACCCCTCTTTTTCCTTTTGAGAAACTGAACCTGAGTGCTTCTATATCCAATTATTCCACGCGGGTCATGGATATGTTTACACCCATCGGAAAAGGCCAGCGAGGATTAATCGTGGCTCAGCCGAAAACAGGAAAAACGATGCTGCTGAAAGATGTGGCGAATGCCATTGCAGCCAATCATCCCGAAGTATATCTCATTATCCTTTTAATAGATGAACGCCCGGAAGAAGTTACCGATATGGCACGCAGCGTAAGAGCTGAAGTGGTCGCATCGACCTTCGACGAACCGGCCGAACGTCACGTGAAGATTGCCAACATCGTCCTGGAAAAAGCTAAACGTATGGTAGAGTGCGGTCACGATGTGGTGATTCTGCTCGATTCCATCACACGCCTTGCACGCGCTTACAATACCGTTTCTCCTGCATCGGGAAAAGTACTTTCCGGAGGTGTGGATGCCAATGCCCTTCACAAACCGAAACGCTTTTTCGGAGCAGCACGTAAGATTGAAGATGGCGGTAGCTTAACCATCATTGCCACAGCCCTTACCGATACCGGTTCGAGGATGGATGAAGTAATCTTTGAAGAATTCAAAGGTACCGGCAATATGGAATTGCAGCTGGATCGTAAGTTATCCAACAAACGCGTATTCCCGGCCATTGACCTTGTCGCCTCTTCTACCCGCAGGGAAGACCTGTTGCTGGATAAAGAGATGCTTCAGAAAATGTGGATTCTTAGAAACCATTTAGCCGATATGACGCCTATGGAAGCTATGGAATTCCTACTCACCCAGATGCGCGGCACGAAATCGAACGAAGAGTTCCTGGTTTCGATGAACGGCTAACCGGATCACAGCGCGCTATCCTGGTGCCGGACGTCTACCTGTAAACCGCGAAGCGGATTTTTCCACATTGGAAAATTAAAGGAATTTGCTAAAACCCGATCTGACAATCGGGTTTTCTTTTTTATGCCGCTTGAATCACTGCATTCCTGGAACTTGCACACCTGCTTTTTAGTCTAAAGAAAAAATCTATTTAGATCATCATTAACAATCCCATTTTTGGTTTCTATGAGACCAGGGTTGAATATTTTTGAAAGGACAAACGAGATTTTCCATTTCACTCTAATCATCCAACTCTTAATCGCAGCGCTCAATTTATATCGTGATCGCTAACCTGGTGAATGATTTTTAGGAAGTCCTCAACAAACAGGTTTGTCCATCATCTATCCCCTCCTGAAATGCTTATCAATCCTGAGATACATGCAAAAATGGAGCTCCCTCGCCCAGTCTGATAAACTCCTTTATTTAATTAAAGGAAGAAATCTCAGTGTTTTCGGGCTGTTCATAACTATTTTTCCAGATATGCTTGATATTAATTTTTTTAAACAACTACCTTGTTACTACTAATCCCCTCTGCCTGACTGCATTATACGGCAGATTTTTAAGATCAACGGTTGTCACACATTACTCAACATAAAAACCATTTATATGAAAATCTACAAAATCATAGGGACTTTTTGTGCTTTGTTAATTGCACACAATTTATTTGCTCAATCACCGGGAGGCATTTCCAGCCATTCGGTATGGCTGATAGGCAACTTTAGACCTGAAACAGCGGATCAGGATTTATTGAACTTTAACCCGGTAACCAGCCTGGATAAAAGTGACCTGAAAATCAAGTTACCTGCCATCGAAACTTTGCAGAGGTCCACCATCTTTACGGTGTACGAAGACAGCACAGTTGATCAAGCAACGCCTATCTGGAAAATGACAGGCGATTTCGGCGATCTTCAACTTTCACCCGGAGTGGTTTCCAGCAAGGTTCAAAATTCAACCGTCACTTTTGATGAGAAAAGCCTGAAGGTATCCCAGGCCTCAAAACGAAAAGCTATTATCAATACTTATATGTGCAACCAGGGCACGGCAACAGGTTCCGATAATTTGAACTACAAAGAGAATTCAATCCGGTTTGGCAATCCGGATGTGGATCAGCCAAACCTCCATTCGTTGAAGTCGGTTTCTGAATTTATTCTTTACGAAAGAAACCTCAGCGATATGGAAGTTTCCAGGATAGAAACTTACCTGGCATTAAAATATGGAATTACTCTTGAGAGTAACTACATAAATTCTGCAGACGAAGTTATTTGGGACTACGAAACCGACAGCCGGTATTCCCACCATATCGCCGGAATTTTAAGAGATGACAAATCAGGACTTTTACAAAAACAAGGAGCCGGGTACAACAATCCTGAAAAGCTGGAAATAGGAATCAATAAAATCGAGAAATTGAATACGAAGAATAGCGGTCAGCTTAAGGATGGAGATTACCTGGTGTGGGGTGATAATGATGAAGGCTGCAGATTGAAACAGAATGTAGTCGCGGATGCGAATGATTTTATTCTATCGGATAAAAAATGGTTGATGCGGGCTTCGGGAAAGAACGCTGAAAAAATTGCAACGGAAATTAAAATCGATACAAAAAAATTCATCAGCGGTAGTTTGCAAAAAGAGGATTTTTACCTGGTAATAAACCGATCCGGAACAGGTAATTTTAAAGAATCCTCCTGTGAGTATATAAATCCTAACAACATCAGCGCAGATAAAATTGCCAGTTTTAGCCGAATCATCTGGGATGCCGATGGTTCCGGTACGGATGTTTTTTCATTTGGCTACCGGCCCGGTTTCTTAGCCCGTATGCAGCAGATGACAGATTCGACAAAGAATCCGAATGGTACGTTGAAATCGTTTGAAGTTTATCCGAATCCGGTTTCTGTCGATGGCAATTACCAGCTATCTGTTGAACTGGAGAATAGTACGGATGTACTAATTGAAATCTATGATTTGTCGATGAAACGGCTGGATTCCTACAAGGGCTCAGGTCAATCCTCCTATCTATTTTCAAAGCATATCAACGGACCGCCGGCTACTTACTTTATCCGGTTATTGACGCCATCTTTTGAATCCTATCGGATGATGGTTATTCAATGATCTCTATTTTCTGAATTAAGTTCCTCTACGCTTTCAAACACACACTCCTATGAAAACAAGACTGTTACATATTGTCACAATCCTGACGTCAGGTATTCTTTTCAGCCAGTTAAATGCTTTTGGACAAGCAGCAAAAGAAAAATCCATTCAAAGCGCTGATGAGATAATGAATTCTCTTGAATCACCTGAAACAAAACCATTGACCCCAAATTCAATAAAGGAAATAAAATTCGCGAACCCGGCTGAAGAGATTACCACCATTGATGCGCCTTCCGCCAATGCCATGGGATCGGCCAGCCTGCAGTTTCCCATCAAGGTTCCCCAGGGAAGAAACGGGATGGAACCGCAGTTGGCGGTTCAATATAACAGCGAAGGAGGAAACTCCTGGGTCGGATTGGGCTGGGGACTAAGCACCAAAGCAGTAACCGTTGAAACGAGATGGGGAGTGCCACGCTATCATCAAACTATGGAAACGGAAACCTATGTCCTGAACGGTGAACAGCTAAGTCCGGTAGCCCACAAAGCAATTGCCATTGCCCGGACTTCAGAAAAACAATTTTATCCCCGGGTAGAAGGCGGTTTTCACAAAATTATCCGACACGGCAGCAATCCAAAGAATTACTGGTGGGAAGCTACAGAAAAAGGCGGAACAAAAATGTTTTACGGTGGGACACCTTCCGGTGGCGTGGATCCGACAGCCATACAGAAAGATGCTGACGGTAACATCGCCTGCTGGGGCATTACAGAGATGCGCGATGTGCATGGTAATTTTGTAAAGTATCACTATGTCACGGTTTCAGACCCTGGAGTTACAGGAGGTAATCCGGGGACTAATCTTTATATCAATTCAATCACATACACAGGCTCCGGAAATACAGAAGGAAAATTCAGTGTTGAATTTGAGCGTGACCGGCAATTATCAGAACCAAAACGTCCGGACGTTTCCATAAGTGGCAGATGGGGCTTCAAGCAGGTGACTGCAGATTTGCTCCGGAATATTTATGTGAAATACAATGGCCAGTTGGTAAGAAGGTATTCGCTGGATTATATAACCGGTGCATTTTACAAAACATTGCTCCAGAAAATTTCAGAATTTGATGCCAGCAATACCTTGTTTAATGTTCATGATTTCGAATATTACAATGATGTGATGAAGGAAGGTTTATTCAAGCCACTGGCTGATGAAGAGGCCTGGAATCCACAGGATGATAATGTGGAAGGGGATTTCATCACCCCCGATGTAACCACGCCGGTCGGAACATTTCACGATAAAGCATCTGCCATCAGTGGAAACAAATCAACCGGGGGCGGATTCGGTACAGCCGTTACCTTCGGCGAATTTGATGGCAACCTGTCCATGAAAACCAATACTGCAGGAGCCGCCTTTTCCTACAGTTATTCCGTGAATGAAGGCATACTGGCTTTAGTGGATATGAACGGTGATGGCCTGATGGATAAAGTTTTTAAAGACAAAGAACTGTTGTATTACCGACTCAACCAATCAGGTCCCGGTGGTGCCAATTCATTTGGAGCCTTGCAGCCGATTACAGGCATCACAGATTTCGGCAAAGGAAAAACCACGGTCGTCGAAGCCGGTATTGAATCCCATTTCAAGATCTTTGCAGGATTTCAGTATTCCAAATCATCTGATTTAACCACGGTGTATTTAACGGATGTGAACGGGGACCAACTTATTGACATCGTCAAAGACGGGATTGCATATTTCAACCACATCGACAACCTCGGCAACCCCTTTTTCAATACCTCAAGTAGCGGCACACCGAGCCCTATTGATGCGGGTTCGGGAATCGATCCCAGCCTTGTAATAGTCGATCCACAGGAAATCGAGAATGATATTGATAACCATCCGCTGAACGATATTGTCAAAGTCTGGCAGGCGCCTTATGATGGCACGGTAAGCATAACCGAAGACGTAGCCTTGATTGAAGACCTGAGTCCTGCCGCACAGGATGACACAGCGCGCGACGGAGTCCGTGTGATTATTCAGCAAAACGGCACTGAGCTTTGGTCTACCGTGATTACAGAAAATGATTATACGCCAAAGACGCCCGCCAATGTCGGTGCCCTTTCCGTACTTAAAGGAGACCGGATTTATTTCCGTGTTCAATCTGTTTTTAACGGACAATACGACCAGGTAAACTGGTCGCCGCAAATCACCTATACTTTACATAATGACACCATCATCGATCCGAATGGACTTGATGTTTACCGGTTCAATTCCGGTAAGGATTTCTTGATTTCAGGACCTGTACCTATTTCCATGGGAATCGACGGAGCGATTCATATAGAAGGAGATTTCGTCAAACCTGTAACAACCGACGCTATCGAGTTTAAAATAATCAAACGAACCGGTTCAGGTGTTGAAAGTTTTATTCACGATCAGGTTCTTCTGTGGGACCAGGCTGTTACGATACCCATTTCATATGATTTGAATGTGGTAGACGGAGACGCCTTTTATTTTGTAGTTTCTTCACAGTCGAATATTAACTGGACTGCACTTCAATGGAACCCATTTGTTTATTATACGGTATCCAACAATCCGACTGTCACTCAGGTATTCGATAGCAACAACAATCCGTTAATCTATTATTACCCGACAGTCGATTTCAGATCCTTTAACCAGTCGCTAGTACCTTCCCTGGCCTGGGTTGCGCCGGATACAAACCGGTTTGGAATCCATGCTGAACCGTCTTTTCTTGACGGGCCGGCAAACACCATTGGCGGCTACCTGACTTTTACCATTAAAAAGCAAAATGAGCTGTTAGCAAAACGGACAGCGCTCGTGTCCTTTGACGGCACAGGAGCTGCCATATTTAGTTTCACAGCAGATACATTTGATTTCAACGAAGGAGAAGAGCTGTACTTTGAATATTTCACGGACAGTACAAAACTCGCTGATTTAATGGCCACTACCAATGTGTTGATTACGGATTCTTCGGACAATCCGTATAATTTTTCCGGCGGCCTGTATACGCTTGATACCACATTTCTATTCGGTCCCATGTACCGTCACTGGGGACAATTCGGATACAACGGCAACCGCAACCGTGCCAGCCAGCCGATCAATGAAAGTGAATTGATCCTGGATGATTCATTTAATGAGTCCGAAACCATTGATCTGAGCACTGCCGTCGATATTGCGGATATGCAGGACATCTATGCGAATGCCGGCGGTAACCAGCCAAAGGAAGATAAATTTATTTACCTCGTTCCTGAAAACCAACACAAGCAATGGCTGGGATATGACCAGCTTACGTATGTCACCAAAACCGTGCTCAGTTCATCACGACTTGGAAAAGATAATTTATATCCTTTCAACCCGGTTTCAGCTTTTGCCCCCGGATCTCCATCAGGCGCCGTTGCAATCAGCAAGCTTGCGAAAACAGAAAACTATTCGTTTTCCGCCAGCGGAACTGTCGGATCGGTTAATGGCGGCGGAAGCGTCAGTTTTGGCAATACTAAATTTTTGTACGACTACAGGGATATGAATGGCGATCGTTATCCGGACATCTTATCGACGGATAAAATTCAATACACGCTTCCATACGGCGGACTGGAGAGCAGCGCCATCAGCCCGTTTACCGGCCTTGTAGGTTATTCTAACCACAATTCCTATGGAGTAACTTTGGGAGGCACATTCGTCAAATCCGGTCCCACCAACGCAAAGGCAATGCCGAAAGGCGGAAAAGCAAGGGAAGCGGAAGCCGATGCGGAAATTTCTGGTGGCATCAGCGGTAATTTTAATTACAATACCGATACTACGGAATATGGCTGGTTTGATGTCAATGGTGATGGTTTGCCTGACCGGGTTTCTACAAAGGGCATGGTGGAACTTAACCTGGGTTACAAATTCCTTCCGCCTGAAATGTGGGGAATGAACGACCCTGGTTCAGGCGATGCAATAAGTGTAGGAGCCGGCTTAAGCATTAATATCAGCAACCATAGCATTGCCGCGGGTATCGGTTTTTCAAAGACCACCAGCCAGAACGATCAGTCGCTTGCAGATATGAATGGCGACGGATTACCGGACTACATCGAAAGCATCAGCCCATTAAAAGTCAGGATTAATACCGGCAATGGTTTTGCATCAGCCGTTGAATGGACCAATGCATCAAAATTAACGGAGAGCAAATCAACAGGCGAGTCAGCAAACGGTGCATTCACAATCGGAATCCCGATTGTTCCTCCTTTTCCAGGCGCGAAGCTGTGCATCAATCCGTCCTTCCATGTTTCCCATGGAGCCAGCCAGATTACGATCCAGTTCGATGACATCGACGGAGACGGATTCCCCGATTTATTGCAGTCCGGTGAAGATGATCAATTGTCTGTAGCACATTCTACCATTAAGAAAACGAATCTTTTGAAAAAAGTAAACCGGCCGCTGAAAGGAAATTTCACAATCGATTATCAACGGATTGGTAACACGTTCAATATGCCGAACAGCCAGTGGTCGATGACAAGCGTTGAACAATTTGACGGCGTTCCGGGTGACGGCGCTGATTATGTGCGCAATGCCTTTGTTTATGAAAATGGCCGGTATGACAGGAATGAAAGAGACTTTTACGGATTCGAAAAAGTAACCGCTTTGAATCAGAATACCAGGAATTCAAATGCTGTTTACCGGTCGGTTACCAACGAATACTTTAATGGTAACTTTTACCTTAAAAGCCTGCAAAAATCCACTATAGTTAAAAATGCAGCCGGTAATAAATTCACAGAGTCAATTAATACCTATGTATTAAAAGACATCCACACGGGAACTATCTTACCGAATGTATTTGCACAATCGGATGATGGTGCCGCTTTTGCAGCACTTACCGGCACTTCAAGTTTATATTATGAAGGGCAAGCTACTGCAGGGAAGAGCTCGTCCGTGGCTTATACCTATGATGTCCTTGGCAATGTAATCGCAGCTACTGATTTCGGGGACCCGGGTGCTGCTGACGATCTTACGGATTCCATGGCGTATCATTCAGTCCCTGCAAAGTATATCATGAATGTCACCAGTTCAAATATCAAAAAAAGTAACGGGCAGATTTACCGCCAGTCAGCAACTACTATTGATGTGAATACCGGAAAGATTACAGAAAACAGGCAATACCTTCAGTCCGGTGATATTGCAAAAACAAATTATGAGTACGATGCATTTGGAAATGTCACCAAGATGACCCGTCCGGCCAATGCAACCGGCCAGCGGCTGGTTTACAATTACGAATATGATACGGATGTGCAAACTTACAGGACAAGAACTATTAATTCGTATGGCTACATTTCAAGCACCACGTATGATGTCCGGTTTGGTCAACGCCTTTCGGAAACGAATATCAACAATCAGCAAATACAATTTACACTTGATAATTCCGGAAGGGTGAAAACGATGTCAGGCCCATTTGAAATTGCTGCCGGCCTGCCGTTTAAATATTCGTATGAGTATCATCCGGAAGCCGTAGTGCCCTGGGCACTTGTAAAACATTACGATCCGGCTAATCCTGGCAACTTAATAGAGGTAGTTACATTTTGTGATGGTTTGAAGCGCCAGATCCAGACGAAGAAGGATATCTCATTATTTACAGGTGTACTTGCAAATGATGTCGAAGTGATGCAGGTGTCCGGAGCCAATACGTATGATGCATTTGGCAGAACAGATACCGCTTATTTTTTAATCACAGAACCGAAAGGAACAACAGGCACCATCAACACTTTAACAGATAATGTTGCACCAACCGTGGTTACTTATGATATTCTCGACAGGATCCTTACCACGAAGCGGCCTGATCTTTCTCAATCAACATCAGCGTATGGCTTTGGTCCGGACCGGAACGGTAACAATCAGTTCAGATTAAGAGAGGTAGATGCAAACGGAATTGCTATGGAAAGTTATACCAATGTGAGAAAGCTATTGGTATCCACAAAAGATCAGCATAGCCAGGGAACGGATGTGCTGAGCAGCTATGAATATAACCCGGTTAACGAACTCGTCAAGGTTGTTGATGATAAAGGAAACCAGTTCCTCTATACATATGACAGGATGGGAAGAAAAACAAGCACCACTCACCCTGATGCAGGAATGACCACGTGTTTTTATGATTTGAACGGCAATCCGACTCAGATTAAGACTGCCAACCAACAATCAGGTAACGGCATCAAGTACACGTATGATTTCGAACGGATGATTAAAATTACCTACCCGGTTAATACCGCAAACAATGTTACCCTTACTTATGGTGCTAATGGGGCAGCGTTTAACAGGGCGGGAAAGGTTATAAAACAGCAGGATGCTGCAGGCACACAGGAATTCTTCTTCAATACTTTGGGAATGCTTGTAAAAAACATAAGGGTTATTTTGTCGGCTGATACATTGCCTTTGACGCTGACCACCGAATGGACCTACGATACCTGGAACCGGATTTCCGTGATGAAATATCCTGACCTGGAATTGCTGACCTATAATTACAATGTGGGCGGATTGCTGAAGAGCATGTCAGGAGTCAAAGCCGGCATAACGTATAATTACATCACTCAAAAGGGCTATGATAAGTTCGAGAAGAGTGTTTACATGCGGTACGGGAACACAACGGATATGACCTATGGGTATGAACCGAATCGGCGACGACTGAAGACGCTGACCTCAAAAACAGCCGCTAACCGTTTAACCATGGATAACACCTATAGCTATGATCTGGAAGAAAACATACTAAGCATTGCTAACAGTGCTCCGGTTCCGGCAAGCAACCTGATGGGCGGTAATTCGAATTACTTATACTCTTATGATGACTTGTACAGGTTAACCAATACGACAGGGCTGTTCAATGGAACCAACCATGCACATCGTTTTACACTCTCCATGTCGTACGATAATACCAATAATATTCTGAACAAGAATCAAAACCACGAGCGAAAAGGTTATACAGATTTAGTCTGGTCTCCTCGAAACCAGACGACCTACAATTTTGGTTACAATTATAACCCGGCAGTAAAGCCCCATGCTCCGATACATATCGGGACTGCCACTTATACTTATGATGCAAATGGAAACCAGACCGGCTGGACAGATGATATCAGCGCTCAGAACAGGCAAATTACATGGGATGAAGAAAACCGGATTTCTACCATCACCGAGAATGGAAATTTGTTTAAATATATTTATGATGGTTCAGGACAGCGCGTAGCGAAGAGTGCCGGTTCAAGTACCGTCATTAAAGTAAACGGAAAGCCTACTAATAAAACAGGTTCGAGTTCAGGTAATTTCAAGCTCTATACGAGCCCGTATTTTGATGTGGTTAGCGGCAGCTTTACAAAACATTACTTTATAGAAGGAGGAAGGATTGCAAGTAAATATGTATCAGGAGGCAACCCGCCGAATAATGCAGAAAACTTCCAGTTCTTCTTCCATTCTGATCATTTGGGAAACAGTGCATTCGTAACGGACAGGTTGGGCGAGGTATACCAGCATCTTGAATATTTCCCATACGGTGAGCTGTTCATTGACGAACATGGTAACGATGAAAGAACATGGTACTTATATAATGGTAAAGAGCTTGACCAACAGACAGGTCTGTGTTATTTTGGCGCGAGGTATTATGATCCGAGAACAAGCATCTGGGAGTCGGTTGATCCACTGGCAAACAATGCCAAGAATGTTTGTACCAGTCCATACAGCTTCGGAGGCGCAAATCCGATAAGCAGGATTGACCCTGATGGACGTGACTGGTTCTATTTCCAACAGCAGGGAGATAAGAAGAAAACATGGCACTGGCAGGCGGGTAATACTGCTAAATATACCAATACGAGTGGCAAATCCGCTGTTTCTAAAAAGGGTTATGATTACCTGGTTACATTTAAGGCGGACAGAGACGCTTATTCCCTTGCACCAGCAAGAAATAGTGAAGGCGCTGTTACCGGTAAGTTTGAAGTGTGGGGAGACAAGGATCCAAGCAGCGGACCCGTAGTATCCAGCACTGCGTTTACCGGTGGGGGTTCGGCCAATTTTAATCCTGCCGAAAGCGGAAACTATTTCTTAGACTTAAGAATTCGTGATGCCAAAGGGCCTCAAAAACTGACTCCCAAAAAAGATAACCCAGAAGCAGCTTATGGAATCCAGGTAATAAAAGATCCGATTAAAGATGGTAATACGTCTTACAAAATTTGGGAGGCATATGGTTACGGCAGAATCCGGATGAGACCAACTGATAAAGACTTAAATTTTGTGCCCGACGTACATGGATACTATATACATGGTAAAACAGCACCGCACAACTATACACATGGTTGTGTATGTGATAAGAACGAGCAGATCTTTGATTATTTCTGGGAAGGAGGAGGTAGTAAAGTAAGAACTTTGGTACCTGTTTCAATTGAAACAAATTGATGAAAATTACCATTGGCTTGCCGGTATTATGCATGCTATGTTTTTTAGCGTGCATGGGTCAGGAGAAAACGGTGAATAGGTTAAACGGTTTCTGGATACCGGAATCAATAGACTGGAAGGAAGGAAGCTTTGAAACCTTTTGTTTCCTGGATTCCGGTTTTATGAAAATTGCATCTTCCCAGGTGCGGGTTGCAAAAGATTCAATCAGCTATTTTAGCGAACCGGGGTTTATCGTTAATGCCGGCAGCTTTCAAACTCATGAAAACTACATTACCATTTCGCACCGGGTATTATATCGTTTCATCGGGATAGTTGGTGAGAATCTTCCAGGCGATTTGATCACGGATACTTTATGGCTGAAAAATAAAAAAGACCATACCGTATCGTTTTCATATCAATTAACAAAATATGTACAGACATCTAAAATTAATTTTGAAAGCAGGGAAAGACTGAAATCTATTGCTACACACTACTTAGCTAATCCTTAACAACCCCATTTGGGGGTTTCTAAGAGAGCAGGGTTAAATAATAATTGAATTTTAAAGTCGCAGCCTGAACTTATATCATCTCAGAGAACTTATTCAAGGTTGCCTTGCTCACGCTCACAAGCGGAAGACGAAGGTGCTCCCCGGACAGGTTCATCACGCTGAGCAGCCCTTTGACGCCGGCGGGATTCCCGTCGACAAAAATAGCCTGGGTGATCTCCAGCAATTTGTAATGCAATTTCCGGGCTTTGTCCCAGTTACCTTCCAGTGCCTGGCGTACCATCTCAGAAAAATCTTTCGGATAAGCATTGGCAATTACGGAAATGACTCCGTCGCCGCCGCAAGCTAAAATCGGCAATGTAATCACATCGTCGCCTGAAATGACCAAGAAATCCTTCGGCTTGTTTTTTAGAATCGTCATGATTCTTTCAAAGTTCCCTGACGCTTCCTTGATGCCAATGATGTTCTTCACCTCGTGAGCCAGTTCGAGGGTAGTAGATGCTTCTATGGCGCTGGCAGTACGGCCGGGAACACTGTATAATATAACCGGTACCGGAGAATTCGACGCAATGGTCTTGTAATGCAGGTAGATTCCGCGTTGTGATGGCTTGTTGTAATATGGGCTGACGGAAAGCACGGCATCGATGCGGTCAAAATCATAGTGCTCAAATCCGGAAACAATTTCCGCCGTATTGTTTCCACCCAATCCCAATACAATCGGCACACGGTTGTTGGCTACTTCCGTAACATAGTCGACCACAGCCCGCTTTTCGTCCTTATTTAAGGTCACAGATTCGCCGGTGGTACCCAACACCACCAGGTAGTCGGCTTTGTGATCGATGCACCGGTCCGTAATTTTTTTAAGGCTTTTGAAGTCGATGCTTCCGTCTTTATGAAATGGAGTAACCAGCGCAACGCCTGTTCCTCTAAACTTTCTGTGTGGCATGGGAGGATTTTATTAAACGTAAATAATTTTCTATCTGAACAAGAAGTTCGGAAATGCCGACATCATCTTTGATGTTAAGCATAAGATCGTAACATGGGGTGTTTCGCCGGTCAAATCGCCCGACGCGAAAGCGCGCATGCGACAACGCCGCAATATAACGGAGCGGGAAACAGGAATTTTCTGCCAGGTTGATGACGATATCGTAGGGCTCGTGAATGAAATTACTTACGGCCAGGTTGCCTGGAATCATACTCCAGCTGAGGTTCTTCCTTGTAAAAAAATCGATGCCATATTGCGCATACTGATTTTTCGGCAGTTCCTTCCTATCCACGAAACCGAGGGCAAAAATTTCCTTCTGCTCTTTCCGTACCGTTTTGATATAATTCTTGATGGCTTCGTAATCTTCGTCACGGGTGGCGTCGTAGAGCACCCCGATTTTCCTGGCCTCGTCAAATCCCACGGCCTCCCGCTGGAAACGGGTTTTTTCCATCTCCTTCCGGAAGCGAAAATTAGCAATGGCGGATTGTATTTTAGCGGGTAGTTTCAAGTCCGTATTTTTTATTGACCAATCATAGATTCAAAATCTTTTTCGCTGATGATTTTAACTTTCAGCTTTTTTGCCTTATCCAGTTTACTGGGTCCGGCTTCGTCGCCAGCAAGGAGGTAATCGGTTTTGGCGGACACCCCGCTTTGATTCTTACCACCGTGGCGTTCGATGACCTTCTTCAGATCATCACGGCTAAAATTAGAGAAAACTCCCGAAACTACAAATGAAAGTCCGTTCAGCTTATCACTCAGCGGCGGAGCGACGGCGCTTTCATCCAAACTCATCTGCAATCCATGCCGGCGAAGCTCTTCCACGATCTTCGCGTTTCTCTTTTCGCCGAAATAACGAACGATGCTCTCGGCAATCCTCTCCCCGACTTCGTCGGCCTCCCGTAGCGTTTCTTCTGTAGCCTGCATGAGACCGTCGATATTCTTAAAATGACGGGCCAGCTTCGCTGCAACGGTCTCGCCAACATAGCGGATCCCCAGGGCAAACAACACCCGTTCAAAAGGAACCTCTTTCGACTTTTCGATGCCTGCCAGTATTTTCTGTACGGATTTTTCCTGCAGCGATATTTTTTTTGACTTCTCTCCCTCCTCCCCTGCGATTACTTTTTCAAGTCCGATCAGGCTGTCGTGTTTTAACTTATAGAGGTCGGCAGGCGTATGGATGAGG
>Ga0190274_10000483_pt1 | contig 24096 bp, 20 predicted proteins | sample Popmic531T_FD_133002 | JGI IMG/M metagenome (GOLD analysis project Ga0190274, IMG submission 133002) | Populus adjacent soil microbial communities from riparian zone of Yellowstone River, Montana, USA - 531 T | ecosystem: Environmental > Terrestrial > Soil > Riparian zone | place: USA: Montana... | reverse complement strand
TTGAGTTGAAAAAGATATCCGGCTGCTTTCAATTCTTCAAAAAACTCTTTATTTTTTTCTTGATAGATATACCGTTCAGGATGAGCTATTACGGGCTGGTAGCTTTGCATTTGCATTTCAAAAAGTAACTCTTTAAAATTATATTGCTCGCTGGCCATTGAAAATTCTACCAAAACCAAGTTATCTCCAAATGTTAATAGTGGTTCTTTATCCGTGAGCAATTTCTTTAAATTATCATCAAGGAAATATTCAGCAGCAACCCCGAGTTCCACATTTATTCTCTCTGCTTCCAAATGCCTTTTTAAAATCTCGTACTTCTTTAAAATATCATCCCTTTTATTTGGATACATGTCCTGCATGACATGCGGTGTCGTGATCAGTTTTTTAAATCCAAGATTGATCAACCCATTTATCATTTCTACTGAAGTAGCCAGGTCAGGTGATCCATCATCAATGCCCGGCAATAAATGAGAATGCATGTCAGTCTTAAGAAGGCTATAGTCAAATGCGTCAGAATCTTTTTTTCCCCACAACTTCATAAAATTATTATTTCTTACGATGATTTTTTTTACCAAGCAGATCATGATATAAACTACTCATATCATTTACCAACCGGTGATAGCTAAACTTACTTACTACATGATCTTTGCCAGCGTTACTGAATTTTTTTCGAAGCTCCGGATCATTAACAAGTTGAAGCAGGTTATTCGAAAAAGTCTTTTCATCACTGATCTCAGAAAGCAAAGCTGTTCTATTTTCCAAAACAACATCTGCGATCCCCCCTACTCTTGTAGATACAATTGGCCTGCCAGCTGCCTGTGCTTCAATTAAGCTAACTGGTGTCCCTTCATTAAGTGATGTCAATGCAATAATATCAAGCCCAGCACAAATAGTATCAATATCTGTTCTCCACGATGTGAAGATCAATGGGTGTGGATGCGCAGAATCTGTTTGTCTTGTATATTTTATTTCAAGATCATTTGCCGTTTGTTCAATTGCCGTCCTGCTTTCGCCGTCGCCAATAATAAAAGCCTTGATCTTTACCGTTGTATTATCAAGTAGATATTTCAATCCTTTTATAAAAAGTGAATGATTCTTTATCGGCACTAATCTTCCGATTATTCCGATAGCAACAGTATCATCATCAAGACCAAACTCTTTTCTGAATTTATTTCTCTTTTCTTCCTGGTTGATTATAAAATTATCAAGATCAAGTCCAAGTGGAATCACCCGGAATTTATCCGCTACTGCAATTTTAAAGTCGCCGGATAATTCTTTCTTTTGTACATCACTTATCGCTACTATCGCATCACTTAAGCCGGCTAGATACCTTTCAGTCCTGATAAAGAAATTTGTTTTTACTGAATTAAAATAAGAATGAAAAATATGGCCATGAAAAGTGTGAACGATAACCGGCACATTAGAATGTTTTGCAGCCAATCTTCCCAATGCCCCCGATTTTGCAGCGTGTGTATGAACAATATCGGGTTTGAATTCTTTAATTAACTTCTTTAATTTATTGTAAGCAGCCCAATCATTGTAAGGAGAAATTGATCTTTTCATCTCCGGAATGCAAGTAGGATCTATATTATTTGCTGTAGCTAAAAAGTCAGCGTCCTGTTCGTGATCTTCTTTACCCCCTATAACTAATAATGTATCAAAGTCAGGCTGCATATATCTTGAAAGATATACTGCGTTTTTCGAAGGGCCACCAATGATAAGGCGATTAAGTATTCTTAAAACTCTTGGCATTTACTCCACAAATTAGTTTAGAATAGTTGGATAAAAGATGATACCAATAAAAAAATAAATGTTCTTTTAAGATTTCCGAGCCATTGAAAGATTGTGGGGTGAAACCATAGAGCAGATTCATTCGCTACCGAAGGTTTTGTAGAAGGTGTTTTACCATCAATAAAGGATTGTACTACTTGCTTTAGTACGGGTAATACAGTGGCATATTGAACATAGGGATATGTATAAAAATTATTTTCTTTTCCTGGCTCTGCAAAAACCTGTTCAATTATCCCGCCAGTATCAACTCCAGGATCTACGTAGTGTATTGTCGTGCCGAAAAAATTCTTTTGTCCTTTAGCGACGGACCAGTATCCGCCATGCACACCGCGATAAGCCGGCGTAATGCCTGTATGAATATTTACAAAAGGCGCCGAAACTGATTCCAGGGTTTTTTTAGAAAGTATTCTTGTTCCATTTACAATTAAAAGATCAGGTTTTAGGTCTTGTAAAAACTCTCGCCCTTTTTGTGAACTAAGTTTATCAATTTTCTTAATTTTTTCCGCGGGTATGGTTGTAAGATCAAGATTATATTGTGCCAAAATTTTTTTCCTTTTTCCCTGGGATATTAATTTCAAAAAAGGAAAAGCTGATAACATAAATATAACCTGGCCAACAGCATTCCAAAAACCAATGAACTTAACTCTTCGTTTGAACTGCTCCGACTTTGAAATAGTTTTTTCAAAAACAACAGTATCGATTGGAAAGTGTTGCCTGAGATAATTATAAAGGATCGTCGTCGAATCACAGTCTCTCGTCAATAAAACAATTTTCTTCTCCATGGTTTATTTGATATTGGAATAAATCTCAAGCATGTTTTGAGATTCAATTTTTCCTTCACGATTTAGTTGATAATAATATTCTAAAACCTGTTCAAGAAATTTAAAATTCTCATCCATGTATTTCCCGAAATTATGCGGATGCCACCACAGGTGATAGATCAAGCCGTTCTTTGCTGCAAATTTTATTCCTTGTTTTATGCGACCGAGTTTTAAACCATCAAACATTTTAAATTTCGGCTTATATGGCCTGAGAAAACGACTTGCCGGTACATTAACAATTTCACTGGCTGCAGGAATAGCATGACAATGATGCCCGGTCATATTAATATAAGTATCCGCAAAACGTGTTCCTTTTCTGAAAATGTTTTCGTTTTCCCTTGATATTGGTTTGTATACATCTGAAAGTTCATTCCCGCGATAAATTTTTATTCCTTCCTCCAAACAAGCCTTAATGTGCTCATCAGAATATTGATTACGTGGAAAAACTATACTTTTTATATCTATTCCTTTTTCTTTTGCAATGGTAATTGCAGCACGCAGGTCACTTTTAAATTGATTGATTGTTGTATTCTTTTCAAGTGTATAGAAATGAGAAAATGTATGTGTTCCTATCTCCTGGCCGGGTGTTCCTTTTATTTGTTCAATAAGTGCCGGGGCAAAATGATAAACTTTTTCTAATTCATTTTGTTCGAGATAAGGATATGGATCATATTCCTTCTTCTTATAAGTAGGCCGTTGAGCAGGCAAGTAGGATGCCACTTCTTTTTTCCCATTAAAAAAAAGAAGCCCCACTGTTGCCCAGGTGCAATGCACATTGTACTTAGAGAACATTTCAAGCAACCTGGGAACAACATTGTGAACGTTGCGAATATTCTCTCCATAGCTTTCCAGTGTGCGGTGATCCCTTACACCCCAGAAAAGCTCGAAATCCAGTGATATGGTAAAGATCCCTTTACTCACGAATTAGGTTTTACATAAAATATTTCTTGTACCAATGTTGAAAAACGATCAATACCCAAAGTTGCTCAACGATATTCCCCGGAGCAGCAGAGTAAAGTTGTTTTTTCATACAATTGATAAACTCAATATCAAAGATGCCCTGTTCCTTTACAAATTTTTCGTTTAGCAGATCATCAAATATATAGGTGTGTAGTTCTTCACGGAACCATTTCAGCATCGGTATCTCAAATCCTCTTTTTCCGCGGTTATAAATTTCCGGTGGTAAAATACTCCGAAAGGCATCTTTTATAATTTTCTTTCTCCCTGCTTTATTTATTTTGTATTCCGATGGTAATGTAAAAGCAAATTCCACAACATGGTGATCAAGAAATGGTGAACGAACTTCTACACTGTTTGCCATACTCATCAGGTCAACTTTCACCAACATATCACTAATGAGTACAAGATCAAGATCGGTTTTTAATACAGAGTTGAAATCATTATTGATATTTGATAGATATTTTTCTTTAACTGAATCGACGACTGCATTATTGATCTTGCTGGCAGTTTGCTTTGCAATTAATTTATCTACATCAACTGCTGAAAAAGTGGAAGCCCAATGCCAGTAGCGTTCCTTTGCAGAAAGTCCGGCACCTTCAGCATATCGGTTCAATTGCCTGAAAAGATCAGAAAAACGATTATTCCTGCTCTTTGGCATAATTTTCCAAAGAGGGGTACCCAACTTTACAAGACTTCCTGCCAGTGATTTCCTTCTTGCCTGCCATTCCGCATAGTGCTTATTATAACCTGCAAAAACCTCATCGCCTCCATCCCCGGAAATGGCAACTGTTGCATGTTTCCTCACTTCCATACAAAGAATGAATTGCGGAAGTGATGCCGAATCCGCAAATGGTTCATCCAAATAATTCAACACATCATATATATGAGACAAGTAATCATCAGGCCCTAAACGAAACGAAGCATGATTAGTTTTAAATTTTTTTGCAACCAATTCCGCAAATTGAGTTTCATCAAAATATTGTTCATCTTTAAACCCGATTGAAAATGTGTTCAATGATTTTTGATGACGGCTGGCTAATGCAACAATAACAGAAGAATCAATACCACCACTTAAAAAAGCCCCAAGAGGTACATCGCTTATCAATCTTTTCACAACTGCATCTTCCAGCAAAGGAACCAGTTCTTTTTGAGCCTGCTCGTAAGACGGCGCATTTTTATATTCGTAGCCTGGCGTAAGCTCATACCATTTTTTTTCTTCAATATTTTTTCCTCTGAGTATCAATCTTGCGCCTGGTTCCACTTTTCTTACATGCTTCAGCATGCTCATGGGCTGTGGTATATAAGATAGTTGCAGGTACAATTGCAGCGCCTCATAGTTTAATTCCTTGGGAATGCCAAAATCATAAAGTGCTTTTAGCTCAGAAGCAAAAATGAACCGGTCATCATCTATAAAAAAGTTCAGTGGTTTTTTCCCAAACCTGTCTCTCGCAACAAATAATTCCTTTGTTTGCGTATCATAAATGGCAAAAGCAAAAAAACCTTCCAATAATGGAAGGCATCTCTCTCCTTGCTTTATAAAGAGCTCAAGCAAGACCTCGGTGTCTGAACTTGTACGAAGTTGCTGTTGTTCTTCAGTAGTCAAATATTTAGTTCGAAGTTCCTGGTAATTGAATATTTCACCATTAAAAATAATTGTATAACGCGCAGTCCTATCCCACATTGGTTGATTAGCAGCTGCACTTGTATCAATAATCGCCAATCGTCGTTGCGCCAATCCCATGTCATCGCATAAATAAATACCTTCATCATCAGGTCCTCTTGTCTGTAGAGTTCGGATGGATTGTCGTAATTTCGAGACCTGTTGTCGGCCTGTATCTGTCAAAGCAACTATGCCAGCAATTCCACACATACAATATCCTTAAGTTTTATGCAATATATCACTATAACGGATTTCATTTTACTTCCTATTTATCTTTTTATCGTCTTCATATTTGCTGCTCATTTTAGAAATAAATATTATCCCAAAGATCACCCACTTCGCCGTTTTTTTATGCCAGCTTTTACTTTAAAGATCTTTGGGGCAATTTTTCTTGGCATTATTTATCAATATTATTATGGAGGTGGTGATACATTCAATTACTGGCGTCAGACAGAAATCATTAATTCTTCTATGAGTGATTCATTTTGGACCTGGTTAAGATTGATTACTGGATCTGCTGAAATATACGATGTAGATGTCTATAATTATACAACTCAGTTTATCTGGTATGGGATCAGAACGCCGGAATATTTAATGTCAGTTATAGGAGCCCTGCTCGGTTTATTTACATTGACCACTTATTTGCCCACGGCTGTAATATTTGCTGCAATTTCTTTTATAGGTATATGGAAGTTATATATTGTGTTTACGAAATTATACCCCAGGCTTTCAAAACAGTTGGCATATGCAATTCTGTTTATCCCAAGCGTGATTTTTTGGGGGTCCGGCTTTATGAAAGATACTATCACATTGTCATGTATGGGATGGGTTACTCATTTTTTCTATATAATTTTTTATGAAAACAAAAAAATTGTAGCCAACTCCATATTTGCTTTAATTTTTCTTTATATCATTTATATTATCAAGTCTTATATCGTAATGGCATTTCTACCTGCTATTTTGTTATGGGGAGTTGGTCTTTTGTCTTATAAAATAAAAGACACCAGATTGATCCTTTTCGTTCGTTATTTTTTATATGCGTCTGCCATTGGTGGTATTGCATTGGTAGGGGGAAAACTGGAAGCCGAAATGTTTGGAGAATATAATGTTGAAAGTTTCGCAAATAAGTCTTTTGTTACCAGAGACTATTTGTTTAGGATCTCAAATGAACAGGACGGTTCTGGTTATACACTTGGTGATTTTGATCCAACTCTCCTGGGGATGTTGCAGCAGGCACCAGCCGGAGTAAATGTAACTTTGTTCCGTCCATATTTATGGGAAGCAAGAAAACCAATTGTAATGATCTCCGCATTTGAGTCCTTGTTTTTTTTAATCTTTACAATCGTCGTTATTTTCCGAAATAACCCAATCAGGTTCGTGCAGCGTATTCTTGCAGATGAAACACTTCAATTCTGCCTGATATTTACTCTTGTGTTTGCTTTTGCAGTTGGAATTTCAACGTCAAACTTTGGCTCATTAGTAAGATATAAAATACCCTGCCTACCGTTTTATACTGCCTTTCTTATTATTTCGTATTACCCACCAAAACAAGAATTGCTATTAAGAAAAAAGAGAGACAAAAGCAGGAAACAAACTGTTTAAGCTATAATTTTTTTCAATATGTTCTCTCGCAATCTCTCCCATCGAGGATCGCAATTGGGCATTTGTAATTAATTTTTTTAAATAGATATTCCATTCATCTTTGTTATTTGCTATAAAGCCAGTTTCATTGTGTAAAGTGATCAATGAATTTACCTGTGTCGGAGATGCAATTGCCGGAATACCGCAGGCATGATATTGAATCAATTTGAAGCCGCATTTTCCTTCAAACCAAGGGCCTTGCTTTAAAGGCATAATACCGATATGCATTTTCAAGAGATCGTCTTGCTCAGTAACAGGATCCCATTGCTTATAAATAAAATCGAAATCCCATTGCGGTGGTTTGTTAGAGATAACCAGGAAGTCAAAATCAATTTCCTTTTTTAATTCAGGGATCACTCCTTCGATCACTTCAAGATTATGTAATGTAGTGTGTGTCCCGGTCCAGCCTACAATTATTTTGCCACCTTCATTTTGGTCACGCTGTTTAAAATGACCGTCCTTTGTATCAACAACAGTTGGTACAAGAAAAACAGAAGAGTTGTGTTGCCGGGCATACTCACATAAAAAATTATTTCCAGCTGCAACTTTATATGACCATTTAATTATATGCCTGATCTTCCATGTTGCTTTCAGCCACTTTTTCATGAAAGATATATTTTCACCTCCCGGGATCCAAATAGCATCATCAAATTCGTGAATAATTTTTTTTCGAAACAATTTTGCAAGCAGCCACTCAAAAACAGGAGGGCCAAGTGGTGTAGCTTCACGGTGAATAAATATATAATCAGCTTTCGTTGATTGAAAAAGATGGGTGATCCTTCTGAAAAAACCTTTTACCGTTCCGCATGCTTTTAAAAACTTATGCCCAGGTTTATATAAAATACCCCATGCTTTATTATCAAGAAAAGTTAAGAGCTTAAAAGAGTACCCTTGCTTTTCAAGTTGTGATAAAAATAACTCAACTCTAAAACGTTGCGACGGAGCAACGCCTATTGGATAAGGAACCCAAAAATGAACGAGAGGTTTTTTTTTATTTATAATGTTCAAGCTTCTAACTGTAAATTTCTTGATACACCTTTTTTGCCAGTTCAAATGAACGATAACGAATTGCAATTTGTCTGATCTTTTCCTTCAGAATGAGTTTATCCTTGAGCAATACTTCCAGTTTCTCGATCGATCCTGCTAAAGCATGCCTATCAAAAAAATCAACAACAACGCCAGCATTTTCTTTTTCTATTATTTTTGAGTCATCTGATATCCGTGGAGAAATTACAACCGGCAATCCCATTGCCCAGTATTCTCCATCTTTTATCGACGTACAATATTGTTTTGTAGGGACAGGTTTTACCGGGTTAAGAGCAAAATCTCCAAGCGAGAGATAACGTGGCACATCATCATGATATACAAACTTGCTGACAACAGTATTTTTCGGAAGGCCTACTCTTTGCATTTCTGTATCGACCTCTTCTTTCGTTGCATTTGTAAGCATTAGAAACCGAAAATCCTCTTTCCAATGATCATAGCATAACCCGATAAAATCAAAAATTTCTTCTTTTAAATAAATACCACCAAGTTTTCCGGCATACACACATACGATCTTATTTTCAAAACCAAGTTCTTTTAAAAGTGATGGTTCTTTTTCACCCGGGGAAAATTTTATCAGATCAACACAGGCAGGTTTTACAAAAAAATCTTTTGCTTTGACACCATACCTGTCTAAAGCATATTGCTTCATGCCAGCAGTTGTTGCTATCAGGGCTTTCGCTTTTTGCGTTTGTTTTTTTTCAAGGAAAAATAAAATCCTATATGCTACCCCATCCTTCTTCCATGTCCCGTTCTCCACCATTGATTCCGCATGTGGCTCATAACTGTCGATAATGAGTTCGGCGCCGGTAAGTTTACTTAGCAAGTAGGCAATACTTCCAGCTGGTGTACAGAATGCATGTATAACTTTTATTTTTTCCTTTTTAATAACACCAATAAGTTTTGAGAGATTTCTAGCAGCGATGATGAATTTTATTAGCCCAAATCGTTTATAGGGTTCGGGCAGTAATTGCATATTTCGTCTTTCCCAATCTTTATTTATTTGATCGGTTTCATCCTGGCTCAATGCAAGATGCGGCTGCTCTGCAGTCACTAAAATGATCTTCCTTTCGGCCGAAATTATTTTCCTAATAATATCAACGTAGGGCAAAGTGTATGTTTGTATCAGGGCATCTTTATAACTCCATTGTGTTAAAACAAGAATATTTTCCTTCATTTTATTCGGTTATTCTAACAAGAGTCTTACCAGTCTTTTTTTCATTTACAAGTGTTTTTATTCTCCCCTTCTTAATTTTTTCCTGAACAAACAGTTTTTTTGAAAAGGTATAATCTCTATTATAGAAAACATATCCCGATGTTATACTTTTTTGAGGTACTCCCTTGAATGAGCGGTCCTTTTCTAACTTGTTCAGAGCTTTTAAGATCAATTGGTTTCCTAGATCAATGGCTTTGAATTCCAGCATACCATACGTATCTGTTTCATTTATAACAACCGTATCTGACAATACAATATTTCCACTATCAATCCCTTCATCAATGAACATGACGGTTGCACCTATGCATTCGATATCATCATTATAAAGACACCAAAAAGTACAGGATGGGCCACCATTATAATAGGGAGATAATCCTGTGTGCATATTAATGATTCCATATGCCGGTTTTAAACTCAACACTCCTTTTTTCACCATTTTCGTACCTGACACTACAATTATATCATGAAAATTCTGTTTTATGAAGTCCACAGATTCCTGTTGATTGATATTCATCACTTCAAGGATTGATGTTTTAAAGAAAGAGTCATAGTCTTTATATCCTTCATTAATACCCTCCACCAGGTTGTTCTCTAAATAACGGAGTCTGAATTTTTGATATGCCTTTTTTATAGCTTTAAATGGGTTGTAATTTATTTTTTTTAAATAATTTGACAACCTGCTATCTGCGGAGAACCTGTTTTCATACACTATACCAGTTAGCTCATGATGTTTGGCTATCATTTGAGACAAAGCCATATTCTGTTTACTGTTGCTTGTAAGAAGAAGTACCTTCATCGACCGAAAAGTTTATGAAACCCATTTACACGAAAGAATAACTCATAAGGATCAGAATCTGAAACATTGAATCTTGGTATTTTATACCTGTATTCTGCCCGATTAATTTTTTTAAGATCAACCAATTTTCCATCAACCGCGAAAGCTGCAGCATAAAACTCACCGGACTTCTTTATTACCTCAGCGGAATACGATCCGATGGGATAAGAAATATACTGGCTTGATCTTTTTATTTCCTGATCTAATATTTTTTTTGACTCACCTATCTCATAATTTAAGGTATTGACGTCAGCAATGTTCCCCAACATTGGATGACTTACAGTATGGCTTTGATAGTCTACATAATCAGCAGTTTTTACTATTTCATTCCAACTCATTACACCAATATCAGGTCTTCCTGAGCTTTCACCTGTCTGCTTAAGAATTTCATTGAGGTTTGATTTAAACTTCGGATATGAAAGAGATTTTAGCCAATCAGTTACAGAATGAGCGGCTTTAAGCTTTAATGCTTTATTTGACAGATCATATTTCTTTGACGCCTCAGCAAAAATATTCAAGGTTTTAGTTTCATCTATACATATATTGAGCCATGTGGTCCAGATAGGTTTTCCTGTCTTAATGCTTTCAACCGGAACAAACATAGTCACAGGAATATTTTTTTCTTTTAAAAATGGCAGCGCATTCTCCATAAAATCTTTGTATGCGTCGTCAAAAACAATAAAGCATGAGTCTTTCAGTGTTTCATGTGAATGGGTGAATAGATCTTTTAAAGGTCGAATAGTGTACTTCGCAGAAAAAAAGTTAATGATTTTTTTAAATGCCGGGGTTGGCAAGGGCATCCAATAAGGGTCAGGGCAGTCAGAAACACGATGAAAAAGTAAAATTGGAACAAAGTATCTTTTGTTGTTATAGGATTTCAATAAATGGCCAATACCAGTAAAATACAAAAGTGTAAAAAAGATTTTTCTTAGATACTGAAACATGCATTTGCTCTTTTTGTTTTATCTTCTAAGCCAGTTTACAAATAAGAGATTCTTAGCTAAAATCATTGCCTTCTTTTTGTCAATTCCATTTTTACGAATTGCCTTCAAAACAAATTGAATGCTTTGGATGTTTTTCCGATCAAGATAACTGAAGACAGCACAAAAAACATATGAGCTTGCCCAAAGCTTTTGGATCTCTCGTTGAGACATGGGCAGGTTTTCCTCAATCCACTCAGTGGCATAGATTCTTTTATTAATAGTGTGTTGAAAGTTCTTAGTTAACGATCTTTCGTCATGATCAATAAGAGTTAATGTGGTTTCATCGACCAAATACAATTTATCGTCCAAAGTGTTCTCCAAAAGAAATATCCAATCCTCCATGGTTACCAGCTCTCTTTGCTCTCTGAATAATTTCATGCCGGGGTTATCACGTTTTATGCAAAAGTTACATGCTAGTCCGTTACCATCAAGAAACAAATCCTTTCCATACCAGCCTTCACTTACTTTCTGTATTGTGGAGGGCTTCCTTTTTTTATTATGCTCCCAATCATGCTTTGTGGCAATAAAATTCACACTCCCGATTCTGCTTATATTTTCATTAAGAACTTCGAGATGGTTGCTGTGCATAAAATCATCTGAATCAAAAAATAAGGCATAATTTCCTTTTGCATGCTTTAGTCCAAAGTTTCTTGCTGCCCCTCTTTCCTGATTTTCCTTTTTTAAATAAATCAATTTTCCGTTTAAACCATATAATTCTTTAATTAATTGTTCAGTGTTATCAGTGCTTCCATCATCTACAACAATTACTTCAAAGTCTGGATAGTGTTGTTTAAGCACTGAATCAATTGTTTTCTCTATAAGATATGACCTATTATACGTCGGAATAATAATGGAAAAAAAAATCATTTTAGCCTACTTAAAAAATTTCTTTATGCGTTTTAGAGAACTTAATGCAAATCCTGGAAGCCCCAGTTTAGCCATAACTCTCATCAACCTTTTATCTTCTTCAAACCATTGATGAGGAAAATTACTTTTCATTTGCTTCAAAAGTTTCTGGCTTTTATCGATTTGACCTGTCCAGTATAAATCTTTTAATACATGCCCCAAATGGAAACAAAGAGTCTTTCGCTTATCAATACTTGCAACAATACTTTTTTCTGTTTCAAAAACAAAATTTGACTGATAGTTGATTTCCTCAATGTATAATCCGGATTTTTTTAAAGTGTTTATTTCTTCCCCCCATGAAAAAAATTTGCAAAGATTGACAAAAGATTTTTTCCAGTCATTAATAAAGCGATTACTTTCCGCGACCGATTTACTTTTTTTATGCAGGCGATACTTAGCCAGCACATCATTAACTGGTAAAAAATCGCATACCAAACACAATCTCAGAAACAGATCATAGTCCATTCCGTAATGTAAAGATTCATTCAGGACACCCACCTTGTTAAGAAAAGATTTTCGAAAGAAAGCTGCAGGTTGAGGAAAAACCATTCCAGCCAGATACGCTTCCCTGTTTGGAGATTGATATGTAAATCTTGTTTCTTTTATTTTATCTTCTTCGAAAATAATTGCACCACCATGAATAAGTCCGACTTTTTCATCTGCCGCGGAAAAACAAGAAGCTACAATTTGCAGGGAGCCTGGAGTTAATAGATCGTCACTACAAAGCCAGCTAATTATTTCACCCGTTGCCTTTGAAATGCCTTTATTTATTGCTTCACTTTGCCCTTTATCTTTTTCACTTATCCACCAGGTAATATAAGACTCATATTTTTTTATGATATCAACACTATTGTCATTACTACCACCATCAACAACAAAAAGCTCAAGATCAGGATACTGCTGGTTGATAACAGAAAGAATAGTTTCTTCTAAAAACTGGCCCTGATTGTAGGAGGGAATTACAATGCTTATCCTGGGGAAATTCATAGTAAATAAACAAGGAAATATTAGATTCGATGGAAATATCTATTATTTCGTTTTGAAGTCATCCCTATCTAATTAGAAAGAGAAATTCCTTTATTCATATAATCCGGAACCGGTAAATTAAAATTTCTGAGAATTGTAGGAGCAATTTCGGTCGTTGAAACACTTGCAACATCGTTGCCGTTAAGTCCTTTGGAAGGCGCATAAATAATAAATGACCCCTGTGGAATATGATAAGCAGTTGCCCCACACCTGTCCTGTATCTTCACATTTTCCATCCCGGAATGTTCAAGTGGAATTATTCCTCCCAATAATTCAATTTTTATTTTGCTTTCGTCCAAATTCGGTAAACCAATATCAAGACTATAAAAACCTTCTGCCTTTTGACGTGAATGGATTGATTGATCATTAATACGAAAAGTTGACAGCTTATCTTCAAATTCCTTTCTTTTATCTACATGTATTTGCACGTTAAATTGAGGAACCATTGAAGGTTTTAATTCATAATATGCTGTGCCAAGGTCAAAATTATCCATAAACTTTTTTCCATTGGTTACAAATAAGTCCGTGTAGATTTCCTTTGCTTCCACCGCTTGCTGCCCCATGCTGGAAAGTATCCATAAAGAATACTCAGGGTTCTTATCTATGAATTTTACAAGCCTGCCGATCATCTCATCAGCTTTTTTCATGGTATAAACTATTTCGCCATTATATGTTTCGATCCACTCTCTGCCAAGTTTTAAACTTTCGTAATCTTCCGGAAATGCTGCGGCCCAGTAACGATGTTGTGATGATGCTACATGATTGGTAAAGAATGTAACAAAGTCAGGCTTTTTTGATTCGAGTTGCTTATAAAATATATCAAAACCAATGATCGATTGATAAGTTCTTCTTCTTACTACTTTCCATTTGTTTATTCTTTCATCCACCAACTGGGTGGCTATATCAGTTGCGGTTTTAAATTTCAATCCCATATCCGGCAACTTCATTAAGAATTGCATTGCTTCCTTGCCAGGTATTTTGTTGCTTACCACACGACTATTATCACTTGCCATTGCAAGATTGAACTTCTGAAAAGTTTCCAGTTTTTTCGGGAAACACTCACTGCCAGCGGCAAAAGTATCCGGTACATAAAAAGAAAAGTTTTCAATGCTTCCAGGCATAGGGTATGTATGCAATGACCCGAATAAGCCCACTCTTACGCCATTTTTTGAAAGGGTGTTCCAGATAGTCGGATATTGTTTTTCCTGTTCATTCAGATTTTGTCCAAAATCCGAAATGAAATGCTTTTCATTGGTAATGCCGCGATGAACTGTAGGCCAGGTGATCCAAGGTGAAAGATGTCCCATATCTTCTGCATAGGTCTCATATTTTCTGCCTTTTGATAAGACTTTGGCAAGATTTGATTCAGGGTAAAGTTTGCAAAAGTGATGGATAACCTTGTAGGGAACTTCATTTAGTTCGAAAAGGATGACTTTCATTAGTTTGGATTTTACGCAAAATACTTAAAAAAAGATTTGGCGGGTTCGGAGCAGCCCTTAAAACGAAAAAAACGTCTCTAAAGTATTTTGAGAAATTGTGTTAAGTTCGCCGCTGGTAATCTACTTCAAACCAATTGACTATGAAAAAATCAGTGTTATTCTGACGGCAGGTTCAATAGCCCAAAAATTCACCTCTCTCCGACCCTAATTCTCGTCTGCCGCTTTGTTCCCTTGTCAGCCGTTCTTTTAATTCGCTAACTGTGAAAATGATCTCCAGCATCTTACAAAAGAAAAACACCAATAGCAAAAAAAACATTGATGAAACAAAATACTTCTTCAATTATTTTTTATTTGACGAAGAACTATTAAGCACTGATTGATAAAGTAAAATAAAACTATCGACTTGTTGTTCCAATGTGAACTCACGGAGAATTTTTTGCCTTGCATTTTCAGAGATCGATCCATTATTGTTTGCATCATTTATCCACAACACTCCATTAACAAGGTCATCTGTGTTTTTATATTCAGCCAGGTATCCGTTTTCTTTATGGGTAATAACATCAACAACGCCTCCACTATTTTTAAAGCCTATGCATGGCGTTCCACATGCCATAGATTCTAATACAGTGTTTGGCAGATTATCTTCGGTTGAAGGACATATAAAAATGTCAGCCGTATTATATGCACGACATAGATCATTTTCTTTCCGCAATACACCTAAAAATCTAACATTCTTATATACATCATCTTTTTGCTGAGTCTTATCGGATCCGAATAGCAAAAAAATGTAATCTTTATCAGCAAGTTGCTCAACCATTTTTCTAAAAAAGACCCCGCCCTTATATGTACTTTCTAATGCATTATTAGCACCGAATAAAATAACTTTTGATGAAGGCGGAATATTCAAAGCAGCCCTTGCTTGTGCTTTGTCGATGGGTTTGAAAATATTATGGTCGACACCAGTACCGATCCTCACGATTTCTTTATTTTTTAAAATAGTGCTTCTTCCTGCTGCATCCGCTATCCAAGTACTGGGGGCTACTACTGTAATGTTTTTATCTTTCCACTCTTCGTATTTTCTTTTTAAACCAAACCAGGTAAAATCTTTTTCTTCATTTGTGATCAGTTGCGGGCAGTTTCCACAATGCTCTTCATACTTTTTACAATCACCCGAATAATGACAACCACCGGTAAAAGCCCACTTATCTGAAAGACGCCAAATGATCGGCTTATTTATTTTTCCAATTTGCCTAGGAGTAAGAAAATTTGCGCCTACCCAGTATAAACAAACAATATCTGCTTGTTTGATCAATGAATGATCAAAAACACTGACTCTTGAAAAACGATTAAAAGAGAATTGTTGTGCGCCGGGACGAATTTTCTTTTTAAACAAAAAATTATCAAGTCGATAAAATATAGATTCCCTCATCCGATAGAAAAGCCCTTTTTTAACTTCAGTTACATTTTGTAATGTTCGATCCGAAGATCTGTAAACCAAGAGATCGGAGTGAATACCTTTTTCAAGAAGCTTTTTATGAATGCGTAGTGTAGCAACACCAGCACCGCCTTCCGCGGTGAATGTACTTAGGTGTACTATTTTCATTTTTGGATGGTCACCTTAAGAGAAGAATTTTTTATACCACATTTGAAACATCAACAGCTCCCAAAGTTCCCAATCAGAATTTCGCTGGCCGTTGTAAAATGGTTTTGCGATCGTATCATAAATATTGGGTTGGAAAATATTCTGTTCCCTGACAAATTTTTCGCTAAGAAAATATTCCACTTTTTCACGCAATTGGTTTTTAAGCCATGTAGATAACGGTAAAGTGAATCCTTTTTTGGATCCTGCAACTACTTCGGGGGGTAGCCAATCACGGACGGCATCGATAAAAAGGTATTTAAGATTTGAGTCAGATGTTCTTAATTCAGATGGAATAGAATAAATGAATTCAGAAAACTCAATATCAAGAAAAGGCGTTCTTGCTTCTATGGCGTAAGCCATTGAAAAACGATCTGTCATCAATAAAAATTCTTCGGGTAATTGTAGTTTAGTATCAACAGCAGGCACAGCATCCCGGGGATTTGTTTTTGGCCACAATTGTTGGATATAAGCCGAAGATGGTTGAACATTTTTAATAAAATCGTTGGAAAATATTTTAGAAGATTTAAAACCATCTGTAAAATATGGATAATGATGAACCCCGTTAGGATATTTAATTAAATGACTCAACTTACCGCCATTTTTCAAAAACTGTCTTATCCTATAAAAATGTGATCGTTTATTTTCATAAAATTTCCATTTACCATAATTACCAAATAGTTCATCACCACCACTTCCTGTCATAGCAACTTTTACATCTTTGCTCATTGCTTCATACACGAACCACGATGGTAAGCCACCTGCATAGGGTTCATCAAGATAATATACCATCTTATCAAGATGTGTAAGCAAGTCATCTGCACGAACAATTATCTCATGATGTTCGGTGTTCCATTTCTGAGATACCTTTTTTGCCATTTCCTTTTCATCAATATCAGGAGCATCAACATATCCTACAGTATATGTTTTGATCTTATAAGGAGAAACTTGCGCCATTGCTGCAACAATTGCAGAAGAATCAATACCACCAGATAAAGAACAGGCAATTTCAACATCACTTAATGTCCATCGTTGTACAGCTTCTAAAAATTTTTGCTTTATTAAACCTTTATATGCGGGCAAATCTGATTTTGTGAGTTTAGCGGAAGATAACTTGGGAGACCAATAACTTTCTTGTTTGACTGTTCGAGTTTTTATATCATATTCAATATAAGAAGCCGCTGGTAGTTTTTGTATTGATTTAAAAATAGTAGAAGGTGCAGGAACTGCCTGGAAAGAAAAATAATCGTAAACAGCCTGTTGATCCAGTTCTTTTTTTATCCATGGCAGCGTTAGCAATGATTTTAACTCAGAGGCAAATGCAAACTTATCATTGCTTAATGAATAATAGAATGGCTTAATGCCGTAGTGATCTCTTGCTCCAAAAAGTTTTTTCTTTTGTTTATCATATATCACAAATGCAAACATACCGTTGAGATATTGGAGCATTGATATACCATACTGTTTATACAAATAGATCAATGCTTCTGTATCAGAATGGTGAGTTCTGAAATCATGACCCATTTTTTTTAAGTCCGCCCGTAATTTTTCTGAATTATAAATTTCACCATTGAATACGATCCAAATATCTTCATCATAACTGCTCATTGGCTGATGACCATCCTGGATATCAACAATTGCCAACCGAGTCATTGCAATATTCACCTCGTCGCCCTCATCTGAATAATATCCCTCGTCATCAGGTCCCCGATGAAGCTGCACACAATTCATTTGTTTTAAGAGGTCGTTATTATAAGTACCGGCAAAGCCGGTTATGCCACACATAGATTACTTCTTTTTAACATTTGCAACAACTCCGTTACTTCCATAAAAAACTTCTGAAGACTCGTTCATATCATTTTCGATCATCTTACTTACTTCGTCAAGTGTTTTGGGATAATCATAAGCTGGTGCCAACGCATCGAATGTATCCAGTATGGCCCATTGCTTTCGTTGCGAATAATTCAATCCCATATCGAGATAATTCCAACAAGGGATCCTCATAAATGCAAGTATCCTGTCACCGAACCGCGGTATCTTCCTGATCATAGTATCAATCGGCAACCAAATAGGAATATAAAATTTAATAACATTAAGCAGCTTTTGCGGTGCCATTTTTTTTGCTACCGGTCTCCAAAAATACTTTGGCGTTGACCATGGAGTTGATGAGGAAAATTTTAAATAGTAGTCAATGGATATTTTACCTCCATGTTTTAGTTTATCAAATATTGCTTTGTATGATCTATCGGGGTCAGGAGTGTGTTGCAATACGCCATAGCAAAAAACAAAATCAAAATAATTATCAGGAAAAGGAATATTATAAATATCTCCCTGGAAGATCAAAAGGTCGCCTTTATCACCATTGTTCTCATAGTTTGCTTCCACGGCATTAGAAAGATCGAAGCTTATAATTGTAGCCCCGGTTGAAACAAGCACTTCGGTAAATCGACCTGCTCCACAACCTGCTTCAAGTATTACCTTTCCTTTTAATCCATCTTTTGTCCATTTTGTATTCTCCCAAAATCTTTTACCAGATAAAGGAATACCGGTATAACTATCAAATTGCGTTTTCTTGAATTTATTCCATTGCAAACCAAAATTATCAGAGTAGTTTGTTTCAGAATCAAGAAATCTAGGAATACCGTTTACGATCTTATACTCTTTACCTGTTTTGTTATCCGTAAGCTTCCCTTGCCTGATAATTTTATCATCGCTGTTATTTTGAGATTGAGTTGATTCGGTGATCTCAAGTTTGTATCGATCTTCAAAAAAACGTTTGTAATGTGAAAGTTTCATAGTTAGATTTTATAATAATCCCGGTACCAATCAACAAATTTTTTTATGCCCTCTTCAATAGAAGTTGATGGTTCAAACTGAAAATCTTTTTTACTTTCAGAAATATCAGCATAGGTGCTTTCTACATCACCTTGTTGCATTGGCAGATAATTGATCATTGCTTTTTTTCCTATCGCTGTTTCAATAGCTTTTACAAATCTTTCCAATGTGACAGGGTCATGATTACCCAAGTTGTATATTTTATAATATTCGCTTGTAAATTTTCCTTTGGTTTCAATGATTGTTACAAATCCATTTACAATGTCATCTATATAAGTGAAGTCACGTTGAAGCTGCCCATGATTATAAAGTGAAATAGCTTCGCCTTTTAAGATCTTATTTGTAAAATCAAAATATGCCATGTCTGGCCTTCCCCATGGACCATACACAGTAAACAACCTTATACCTATTGTTTTTAATTTATAAAGTTCACTATAAGTGTAAGCCATCAGCTCATTTGTCTTTTTTGTAGCTGCATAAAAACTTACTGGTCTACTAGTTTCTGATTGGATACGAAAAGGCATTTCAGTTGAATTTCCATATACGCTTGAGCTACTTGCATATACAAATAATTCCACTTTATTTTTTGAAACGACATCAAGCAGATTAAAAAAACCCCGAATATTATTATCAACATACACGGCTGGATTAACAATACTATAGCGAACACCTGCCTGTGCTGCCAGGTTACAAACAACATCAAATTGATGATTTGAAAAAAGATTTTTTAATTCATCTTCATTAGTAAGATCAAGATTCGAAAAAACGAAGTTTGAATATTTTTCACTTTTGACCTCCTCACCTTTTTTATCCTTCTTAATTCCCAACTCACCGATCCTTGTTCTTTTTAAATTGATGTCATAGTAATCATTCATACAATCAATACCTACAACTTCATGCTTATTCTCTACAAGTCTTTTTGTAATGTGAGATCCGATAAATCCGGCACTTCCAGTAACCAGTATTTTCATCTGATGATTTTCTTTAATAATGTTTCAGTTATTCTTTGATGCTGCATACGGCCGCCAGGTGTGGCTGGGATGAAGAATAGAAAAAATTGCGAACTAAATGTTTAAGCTTTTTCATTGTTTCTTCTGGTGGAACACTTGAAAAATCTGTTGCAAAACAAATTTCAGTTTTAAATCCGTGTTTTTCCATAAATGATGTTAACGATTCGACATTCCAGCTACGAACATGCTGCCAACGATGAAATGTATGATCACAAACCGGGCAATAAACGACAGAGTCATCGAGATTTTCGTTATTAGGTGTGGTGAAAACTATTTTAGTTCCCGGTTTACCAAGTTTTTTTACATTTTCAACAAGTGGTACTAAAAATTCATCTGTAAGATGTTCTATTACCTCAATAACAAATATCACATCGAATTTCATATTCAGTTTAAAAAGATCATCCAATAAATAAGCGCCTTTAAAATTCGGGTCTCCTTTATATTGCTTATTTACGAAATCAACAGATTGAGATGAAGTATCGGCACCGTACGTTTCAAAACCTTTGCCTACGAAATGTTTTATAATAAATCCTGTGCCGCATCCGTAATCAAGTATTGCCCCTCCTGGTTTTACGTACTTGGACAAAACGTTAACGATATTACCGCCAAATTGGTAAGTAAAATATTGCTCCGGATATTGAGAATAATAATCCCAAAATTTTATTACAAGCTTTTCATCCCATACTATTGGTGTTACTTTCATCTTATAAGAATTGTTTAATTTTTTTGTTGGAGAGGGGTTATTAATCTTTTTTTAATATTGCTTAAAATGTTTCTTGCCGTAGATCTTACATAAAACACTTTTTTTGAAGTAAACAGATCGGCTTTCTTATTTTGCCTTATCCTCTCTTTGTGTTTAGGTATTTCAATTTCATTAGCTGTTAAATGAGCCAGCCATGAATCTTTATCAAATGTGTGTGTGGCACCTTCTTCAAACCCTATATTGGTGATTAAATTTTCACGGGGTAGTATAGCTAACCCTTTATTATACCACATGCGGCATGTCCACTGATAATCCCATATATTTTTATCTACATTTTTCGAATATTCTTTATAAAATTCAATCCAAAATTTCTTTTCAGCATGAGTAAGAAACAGCTGCCTGATATTTGCAAAAAGCACTTCGTGATCAATATCATTTAAATGATGCCGGAAATTTTTCCATGCCCTGCGCCAGGTGGCCCAACCCCAAATATGAGGGTAAGCTGAAAAATAATATTCCGCTTTCATTTTATATGGATTATAACTATTGCCACCTATGATCCAGACAGATTCATCATTTCTATAAAGTTTTAATAGCTCTTTTGCAAAACCAAAAAAACTCTTTGATGGCAAAATATCATCTTCTAAAATGATCCCTTCTTCTACATGTTCAAAAAACCATGTAATAGCCTCACTTACGGCAATACCGCAACCAAGATTGTTATCACGGAAGAGTGTTTTTACTTCACAAGGCCAATCAATACCTTGTAAAATAATTTTTCTTACATCTTCGCATATTTCTTTCTCGCCTTCTTTTCCAGGCCTGGGTCCATCAGCAGCCACAAAAAGTTGTGCCGGTTTTATTTCCCTGATCTTTTCAAATACTCTTTTTGTAGTATTAGGTCGATTAAATACAAGAAATAAAATAGGTACTTTAAAATCCATTACTTCTTTTTAAATATGATATTTTTCCAAACACGAAAAAAGAAAAACCCATAGCTTCTGTTCATGTAAAGAATAAATGCAAGAATTAATTTTTAAAAGCCCCTAATTCCCTTTTCACATTGCTCAGATGAAGCAAATACCTGAGTCATCAAAAAAATAAATCCCTTTTTTCAAGCCACTTATCCTGCTGACAAAATCTTTTGACGAAGAAACTTATAAAATACAATAACATCAGCTTCCGGGTTTAAGCCGCAAGAAGATCTGTTTGAGTAAGTCCTTAGATGCCCAGTACTTAGTTCTCCAGGGAGAACTTCCAATTATTTTAAAATAAATCTTTAAAATTGCTTTAGCTTTATTAAAGCCATCAACAGATGAATTACACATCAGCCAGAACATCATATATAAGAAAGACCTTTCTATTTGTTTGAGTCTTGATATTTTATGTTTTAAAAGAACACTGTTAATCTCTTTTAAGTTATAATAATTATCGGTGATTTTTTTTAGTTCAGTCTTAGAACTATATATTCCACCGGCATGATGTCTATATACAGCGCTTTCAAAATCTAATATTGCTCCCTTCCCATCAAGTAAAAGAAGTATAAATATAGTGTTATCCTTTGCGTAATTTAAACTATGCCACACCGAAAAGTTTGTTTTATTTTTAAACAGGCATGTTGCGGTATGAACAACATAAGGATCAAAAATTGAGTCCACCGTTACATCGTATTTGCCTTTTTTGAACTCAGTTCTTGTAAAGACTTCAACTTTTTTTAAACCATTCTCCTCTAATACCTCGTATTTAGTCCAGCAAACTGAATAAGTTAAGTTATTCTCCAAAAAATCAACCTGCTTTTGTAATTTAAATGGATCAATCCAATAATCATCTCCTTCGCAAAATGCTATGTATTTTCCTTTACACTGATTTAACGCAAAAATAAAGTTGGCCGTCATCCCAACATTATTACTTTGTCTGAAGTATCTGATACATGAAGAATTGGTATTGTTTGCCAAATAATTCTGAATTACATCATCTGTTTTATCAACTGAACAATCATTTGCGATAATTAATTCAATATTGAAATTACATTGCTGCATTAAGACTCCATTAATAGCCTCAACAATGAATTCATCGTGATTATAAGTAATCATGACAACACTTACAAATGGCTGGCTACTATTATTTATTGGATTCATTTCCATCTACTTCAAATAGTATTAACTATTTTTTTTATTTTATTTAATCGCAATTAAAGTATAATGAACCGGCATCAAGTTTCTATGTTCTGTTTCCAAAGAATTCAATGCTATTTCTGAAAACTCAATAAATAGCTGTCGCAATCCGTGCTCAGTAAATCTCCAACAATCGGGAAGGGGCCCATGAATTCTAAAATTAAAGGGTACCGTTATTAAAGCGACCCCTTTCGTTTTAAGCATTCGATATATTTCAGCAACAGCTTTAAATGGATTAAGCGTATGTTCCAAAACTTCTGTGCAAACTATTATATCAAATGAATTAGAAGGGATTAGTTTAGAATTATCGTTACACAGATCCGCAATATAATCAGCACCCGACTTTATATCAATGTCTAAAGTTGAAATAATGGATTTCACAAAAAATTCTTTTGCTCCTTCATGAACTTGAGGCGCAATATCAAGTAGCTTATTCCCTTCCTGATCATACTTTTTTGAAATTTCATTTAAAAAATCTTTAACATTTTGCCGGATTAATTTTAAATGTAAAACATCCATTTCACTTACAATAATAGTTTTCACTTTTGTCTAATTTAAATTAAGGCCTCAACCATATCAACACTAAAAACCGGTATCCCTGTATATTTTTTAATTTCTTTTCTTTCAGCAAATGAGTCGTCAATAAAAATAGCATCTTTATTAAGAAGTTTTTTCCATTTTTCATCTTGCTTTTTCAACTGGATTATTTCGTCAAATAAATTATCCAACCGGAACCTCTGAAGGGTTTCATAAATTGGAAATTCATGTTTAGAAATTAATATTACTTTTTTACCCGAATTACGAAAATGATAAATTGCAAGAATCAAACGTGCATTAACTTTTCCATCGATAATAATTGTATCATCTAAATCCACGTAAACGTAATTAAAATCAATATTAATCTTATAATTGTTAGAAAGAACCCTATCTAGTTCAACTTCGTAGTCATTAACCATGATCTCAACGGGTATCTCAAATGCATTAAACAAACTTAGTAAAGCAAAATTTACGCCTTTTGCCCTGTAAACAGATGATGATCCGGCTATCCTGCTTGCTACTTCCATCAGTACCAATTGACCATCTGTTGCTTCTTTAACCTGAAAAAACCAGGCCCCGTTAAATTTTATTGCAGCATTGATTGATTCTGCCATTTTGGTTACTTCCTTTGAAGCCCTCATTGTTGACGTATTAACACTAATTCCATTCGCAATTCTTTTTCTTTCTCGCTGGCCAACAAATAATAGCTCTCCCCGAAAATTTGTAAAACAATCTACAGTGTATTCTCTGCCAGGCAAATACTGCAATATTATAGAGTTAGCGTTATTTGATAAATGGAATTGAGCCTCTTCTTTATTATTCGCTTTACAAACTCCTCTTGAACCATATCCCACATCCGGTTTAATAAAAACAGGA
>Ga0190274_10000482_pt1 | contig 24156 bp, 20 predicted proteins | sample Popmic531T_FD_133002 | JGI IMG/M metagenome (GOLD analysis project Ga0190274, IMG submission 133002) | Populus adjacent soil microbial communities from riparian zone of Yellowstone River, Montana, USA - 531 T | ecosystem: Environmental > Terrestrial > Soil > Riparian zone | place: USA: Montana... | reverse complement strand
CGCGTTCGCGCAGATCGACCGGACCGTCGACGACGCCCTCCGCCGCTACGACCCGGCCGAAGCCGAGAAACGCCGCCGCGAAGCCGCCGACGCCCGATGCTTCGACGTCGACCTCCAACAGGTGTCCTTCGACGGGACCGTGCACGTCGACGGCGAGCTCGACCTCGCCGACGCCCTCGACCTCAACAACGCCATCACCGCCGGCGCCGCCCAGCTCGCCGAGTTGGGCTGCACCGAATCGTTGGACGTGCGCCGCTCCCTGGCCGCCGGAGCACTCGCCCGCCGCGAGCTCACCCTCGACCTCCCGACCAACCCCACCGACCAGCCGCCGACCCCGCGGAAACGGGAGCTGATGATCTACGTCCACCTCACTGACGACGCGATCAACGGCGGGGTCGCCGGCGTTGAGAACACCAGATCGGCGATCTCCGTGGAGCAAGTCAAGGACTGGTGCGCCGGCACCAACACCAAGGTCACCATCCGGCCGGTGATCGACCTCAACCAGGACCTGCACACCGACTCCTACCGGCCCACCGACCTCATGCGCGAACAAGCGGTCCTCACGAACGCGACCTGCGTGTACCCCCACTGCTCACGACCAGCACGATCAGCCGACCTCGACCACGTGGAGGAGTTCGACGGCCACAACACCACCAGCCGCAACCTCGCCCCGCTGTGCCGAGGCCACCACCGCTACAAAACCCATGCCGGCTGGACCGTCGTACGCACCGGACCCACATCGTTCACCTGGACCACCAAGTACGGGTACTCCTTCGACTGGGACACCTCACACACCAGCCACACCCGACATACCCACTGACCCACACCCCGCCGACCACGGTCGGCGGGGCCACAGTCACGTCCGGGTCGTGGTTTCGAGGCTCAGGCGCCAGCGCGCCTTCACGCCTCAACCACCGACAGGGCCGGACTGATCACCGGCCATCCGCGAGGATGGGCGCATGACGACGCCGACCCTGGGCCGCCTCGAGACGGTGCCCGCCCTCGACCGACCCGACCTGCTGGCCGACGCGGTGACAGCAGCTCTGCAGGGGTGGCCGTACGCCGGGGAGGTCGGCGTGGTCGAGATCGACCCGGAGATCGCCGACACGGCGGCGATGGCGGCGGCGTACGACCTCGGGCTCGACACCGGCGCCAACTGCGTCGTGGTCGGCGGCCGGCGCGACGGCGAGGAGCGGGTCGCGGCGTGCCTGGTCCGGTCCGACACCCGGGCCGACGTCAACAACGTCGTCAAGCGCACCCTCGACGTCCGCAAGGCGTCGTTCCTGTCGATGGACCGCGCGGTCGAGGAGTCCGGCATGGAGTACGGCGGGATCACGCCGGTCGGTCTCCCCGGCAGTTGGCGGCTGTTGGTCGACCCCCGCGTGCTCGACGTCGAGGTCGCGGTGATCGGGTCCGGCGTACGGCGGTCCAAGCTGCTGATCCCGGGACGGCTGGCCGCCGAGCTGCCAGGCGCCGAGGTCGTCGAAGGGCTGGCCGGCTGAGATGCGCGGGCTGGCCCTGGTCGTCGCAGCGCTGCTGCTCGCCGGCTGCTCCGACAGCGATGAGCCGACCGCTTCGCCCGAGCCCACCGCGCCGAGCAGGTCCATCCGCACCCTCAGCCCGCTGCCGATGCCGACCGAGCCACCGCCCACCGGCAAGCTGCTCGCCGACATGCGCCAGTCCTCCCGCGACGCCGCGGCCGGCCGGATGGAGGTGTGGATCGACAACGACACCGCCGACGAGATCCTGCCGACGAAGATCACCTACCGCGACCCGCGCTTCCGCACGGAACTGCCGGCCACCCGCCTCGAGCGGCCCGTCCCCTCGCAGTCCGAGCGCGGCTTCCCGGTCTACCTCCCACCCCGACCGGCCTGCGACCACCCGCGGGGCTCGGGCACCGTGACCGTCGAGTACGGCAGCACCAGCAAGACCATCGAGGTCGAGGACTCGACCGACGTCGCAGGCCGGTTCACGACGGCGCGCTGCCTCGAGATCGCGATCGCCCGAGTGGCCGACCTCGCCTGGGACGACGACGTGCCCTTCAGCGGCGAGGTCGGTGACCCCGGCACCCTGACGCTCGTCGTACGCCCGAGCGGCAGGCCCGGTCCGACGCTGACCATCGACACCGTCTCCGGTACGCCGATCCTCGCCCCCGTCGGCACCGACGTCTGGCGCCCCGACGCGACCATCCTCGGCACCGACGAGCCCAGCCGCATCGAGCTGCCGGTCAAGCCGAACCGCTGCGACGACCACGCCTTCCTCGAGGCCGGTGGCGCGACGGCGTTCAAGATCGGGCTGCACCTCGACGGCAAGCCGGGGCAGATCACCCTGCGGATGAGCATCCCCGGCGCGAAGAACGCGATCGACTTCGCCAACGCGTCCTGCGGCGACCTCGACACCGTCTCCGGCGGGTGACGGCCGTCACCGCGAAAACAATTCGCTGACGAAGGGTCTACCTCCGTAGCGTGGGAGGGTGCGCCAGCTCCCCCTCGATCACCCAGGTACGCCGGAGACCCGTACCCCGGGCGGGTTCCTGTGGTGGATGGCGCGCCGACAGTGGCCGACGCTCGCCGGCGGCATGTCCTTCGGCATCATCTGGATGAGCGCGCAGGCCGTGATGCCGGCCGTCATCGGTCACGCGATCGACGACGGCGTCGCAGCCAAGGACAGCGAGCGACTGCTCGAGTGGGCCGCCGTGCTGTTCGCGATCGGCCTGGTGCAGGCCGGCGCCGGCATCATGCGACACCGGTTCGCGGTCACGAACTGGCTAATCGCGGCGTACCGCGTCGTCCAGCTCGTCACCCGCCAGGCGACCCGCCTCGGCGGCACCTTGCCGCGCAAGGTCTCGACCGGAGAGGTCGTCGCCATCGGCACCAACGACCTCTCGCACATCGGCCAGGTCATGGACGTCTCCGCCCGGTTCGCCGGCGCGGTCGTCTCCTTCGTCATCGTCTCGGCGATCCTGCTGCAGACGTCCATCACGCTCGGTCTCGTCGTGCTCATCGGCGTCCCCCTGCTGATGCTCGGCGTCGCACCGATCCTCGGGCCGCTGCAGCGCCGCAGCGCGCACCAGCGTCACCTGATGGGGCGCCTCTCCAACACCGCCAGCGACATCGTCGGCGGGCTGCGGGTGCTGCGCGGCATCGGCGGCGAGCAGGTCTTCGCCGACCGCTACCGCCGCGAGTCGCAGACCACCCGCGGCGCCGGCGTCCAGGTCGCCAAGCTGCAGTCGGTGCTCGACGCGCTCCAGGTCTTCCTGCCCGGCCTCTTCGTCGTGGTCGTCGTCTGGATCGGGGCACGGTACGCCGTCGAGGGCTCGATCACCCCCGGCGAGCTGGTCGCGTTCTACGGCTACTCCGCCTTCCTGATGATCCCGCTGCGCACCGCCACCGAGTACGCCAACAAGGTGATCCGCGCCCGCGTCGCCGCAGCCCGGATCGTGCACGTGCTGGCGCTCGAGCCCGAGGTCGGCGTGCCCGCCGAGATCGCCCCGTCACCGGCCACCGGCTCCGACCTGGTGGACACCCGCACCGGTCTGCAGGTGCGCGCCGGGCTGCTCACCGCGATCGTCAGCGAGCAGCCCGACGACTCCGCCGACCTCGCGGACCGTCTCGGCATGACCGCCTCCCCGGTCGACGACGAGGTCCGCCTCGGCGGCGTACCGCTGACCTCGCTCGACCCGGCCGAGGTCCGCCGGCGCATCGTCGTCTCCGACACCGGCGCCATCTTCTTCTCCGGCCGGCTCGGCGACAACCTCGACCTGACCGGCCACGGCGATGTCGGGCGCGCGCTCGACACCGCCTCCGCTGCCGACGTGCTCGAAGCGCTCAGCGACGGCCTCGACACCGTCGTCGCCGAGCGCGGACGCAGCTTCTCCGGCGGCCAGCGCCAGCGGCTGGTGCTGGCCCGGGCGCTCGCGATCGACCCGGAGATCCTCGTCCTCGTCGAGCCGACGTCGGCGGTCGACGCCCACACCGAGGCCCGGATCGCGGCGCGGCTGCGCGGCCACCGCGCGGGCCGGACCACGGTCGTCACCTCAACCAGCCCGCTGATGCTGGACGCCGCCGACGCGGTTGCGTTCCTCGACAGTGGCAGGGTCGTCGCGGTCGGCACCCACGTCGACCTGCTCGCCACCAACCCGGCGTACCGCCGCGTCGTCACTCGAGAGAACGAACCCGAGCTGGCCGCGAGCGAGGCGAACCGATGACGACCCACCTGCCCGTCGCCGACACCCGCACGGTCCGCAAGTACGTCGGCGCGCTGGCCCGGCGGCACCCGAAGATGCTGTACGGCGCGCTCGCGCTGCACATCGCGGCCGCCGTCGCGGGCCTGGCCGCGCCCCGCCTGCTCGGTGGCCTGGTAGAGGCGGTCGAGAACGGCACGACCGTCGGCCACGTCGACAAGATCATCGGGGCGCTCGCCTGCTTCCTGGTCGCCCAGACCGTGCTGACGCGGTTCGCCCGCTACCTCAGCCAGGTGCTCGGCGAGCAGGTCCTCGCGGAGCTGCGTGAGGACTTCGTCGACAACACCCTCGCACTGCCGGTCGGTGTCGTGGAGGACGCCGGCTCGGGCGACCTGCTGACCCGGACCAGCCGCGACGTCGACCAGCTCGGCTGGTCGGTGCGGATGGCCCTGCCCGAGTGGACGATCGCCGTCGTCACGGCGGTCCTGACCTTCGTCGCCGCCATCAGCGTCGGCTGGTGGGTGGCGGTGCCGTGCCTGCTCGGCGTACCACCGCTGGTGATCGGCCTGCGCTGGTACCTCAAGCGCGCCAAGGACGGCTACCTGCGCGAGAGCGCGACGTACTCCCAGATCAACGCCACCCTCACCGAGACCGTCGAAGGTGCTCGCACCGTCGAGGCGCTCGGCCTCGGCCAGCGTCGGGTCGAGGCGATCGACGAGGACATCCGGACGTCGTACCTGGCCGAGCGCTACACGCTCTATCTCCGCACGGTCTTCTTCCCCAACATGGAGATCGCCTACCTGATCCCGACGGTGGCGACGCTGCTCTTCGGCGGCTACCTCTACACCCAGGGCCAGGTGTCGCTCGGCGCCGTCACCGCGGCGACGCTCTACGTGCAGATGCTGATCGACCCGGTGGACCGGATCGTGTCGATCCTCGACGAGCTCCAGCTCGGCGCCGCGTCGCTCGCGCGCCTGCTCGGCGTCGCGCAGGTCCCCGACGACCGCGAGGTCAGCGGCCGCGAACCCGTCGGCGAGCATCTTGCCGCCGAGGACGTCCGCTTCTCGTACGTCGAGGGCCGCGACGTCCTGCACGGCGTCTCGCTCGACGTGGGCGTGGGTGAGCGGATCGCCATGGTCGGCCCGTCCGGCGCCGGCAAGTCCACCCTCGGCCGGCTGCTCGCGGGCATCCACCCGCCGCGCACCGGGTCGGTCACGGTCGGCGGCGTCGGCCTGACCGAGCTCCCGCTCGACGACCTGCGCGGCCACGTCGCGCTGGTCACCCAGGAGCACCACGTGTTCGTGGGCTCGGTCCGCGAGAACCTCGTGCTCGCCCGCCCCGGCTCCTCCGACGCCGACGTCCGCGACGCCCTCGCCGCCGTCGACGCGCTCGACTGGGTCGAGGCGCTGCCCGAGGGTCTCGACACCGAGGTCGGCTCCGGCGGCCGCGCGGTCACCGCCGCCCAGGCCCAGCAGATCGCGCTGGCCCGGCTGGTGCTCGCCGACCCGCACACGCTGGTCCTCGACGAGGCCACCTCGCTGATCGACCCGCGCGCGGCCCGGCACCTGGAGCGGTCGCTGGCCGCCGTACTCGAGGGGCGCACCGTGATCGCGATCGCGCACCGCCTCTTCTCGGCGCACGACGCCGACCGGGTGGCGGTGGTCGAGGACGGCCGGATCGCCGAGCTCGGCTCGCACGACGAGCTGGTCGCCGCCGGCGGCTCGTACGCCGCCCTCTGGGACAGCTGGCACGGCCGGGGCTGATCGCCGAGTCGGCGCTACTTTTCACTCGAGTCGGCGCTTCTTTTCGACCGGCGTAGTAAACAAGCGCCGACTCGACTGCAATCTGGCGCCGACTCGGCCTCTTGCCCCCGCCACGACCGTGACAGTTATGCTGTCACAATGAAGCTCTCGACGCCGCTCATGTACTCGGGCAACCCACGGGAGGCCGCCGACCAGGTCGTCGGCCTGGAGAAGGCGGGGCTCGACACCGTCTGGGTCGCGGAGGCCTACGGGTTCGACTCCCCCACGCTGATGGGCTACCTCGCCGCGAAGACCGAGACGATCGAGATCGGCGCCGGCATCCTCAACGTCTTCTCGCGTACGCCGAGCGCGCTGCTGCAGACCGCGGCCGGCCTGGACAACGTGTCCGGCGGCCGCGCCGTCATCGGCCTCGGCGCCTCCGGCCCGCAGGTGATCGAGGGCTTCCACGGCCTGCCGTACGACCGGCCACTGGGCCGGACCCGCGAGGTCATCCAGATCCTGCGCCAGGGCCTGCGCCGCGAGCGGCTCGAGCACCAGGGCAAGATCTTCACCCTGCCGCTCCCGGCCGACCAGGGCCTGGGCCTCGGCAAGCCGCTCAAGATCCTGACGAAGGTCGAGCGCAACGCCGTACCCATCTGGGTGGCCGCGCTCGGCGACAACAACGTCGCCATGACCGCCGAGGTCGCCGACGGCTGGCTGCCGTTCCTCTTCCTGCCCGAGAAGGCCAACGACGTCTGGGGCGACGCGCTCGCCAAGGGCGCCGCCAAGCGCTCCGCGGACCTGGCGCCCCTCGAGATCTCCGCCGGCGGCATGGTCGCGATCGGCGAGGGCGAGGACACCAAGAAGCTGCTCGACCTGATGCGCCCCCTCTACGCGCTGTACGTCGGCGGGATGGGCGCCCGCGGCAAGAACTTCTACAACGAGCTCGCCTGCCACTACGGGTACGAGAAGGAGGCCAAGCAGATCCAGGACCTCTACCTGGGCGGCAACAAGCGCGACGCCGAGGCGCTGGTCCCCACCGAGTGGCTCGAGGCCGGCAACCTGGTCGGCCCGGCGTCGTACGTCCAGGAGCGGATCGCCGCCTTCCGCGAGGCCGGCGTCACCAACCTGCAGATCTCCCCCGTGTCGGACGACCCGGTGGCCACCGTTGCGCAGATCAAGGAGTGGGTCAGCTGATGAGCACACGTCCGTCCATCTACGAGCAGGAGCACGAGGACTTCCGTGCCTCCGTCCGGACCTTCCTGGAGAAGGAGGTCGTGCCCTTCCACGACCAGTGGGAGAAGGACGGTCAGGTCAGCCGCGAGGTGTGGACCAAGGCCGGCGAGGCGGGCCTGCTCTGCTTCGACGTCGACGAGGAGTACGGCGGAGCCGGGGTCAAGGACTTCCGCTACAACACCGTCGTGGCCGAGGAGATGGCCCGGGTCGGCGCGAGCGGCCCCGGCTTCCCGGTGCACAGCGACATCATCGTCCCCTACATCTCCGCCCTCGGGACCGACGAGCAGAAGCAGCGCTGGCTGCCCGGCCTCGTCAGCGGCGAGATCATCTCCGCGATCGCGATGACCGAGCCGGGCGCAGGCAGCGACCTGCAGGGGATCCGTACGTCGGCCGTCGACAAGGGCGATCACTACGTCCTCAACGGGTCGAAGACGTTCATCAGCAACGGCATCATGTCCGACCTGGTGGTCGTGGTCTGCCGCACCGACCCCGACGCCGGCCACAAGGGCATCAGCCTGCTCGTCGTCGAGCGCGGCATGCAGGGTTTCGAGCGCGGCCGCAACCTCGACAAGGTCGGGATGAAGGCGCAGGACACCGCGGAGCTCTTCTTCGACAACGTCGAGGTGCCCAAGGCCAACCTGCTCGGCGAGGAGGGCTCCGGCTTCATCTCGCTGATGATGAACCTGGGTCAGGAGCGGATCTCGATCGCCGCGATGGCCGTCGCCGCGATCGAGCACGTCCTCGACATCTCGCTGGCCTACGCCAAGGAGCGCACCGCGTTCGGCAAGCCGATCGGGTCCTTCCAGCACAACCGGTTCGTGCTCGCCGAGATGGCCACGCACGCCCACATCGCGCGGGTCTTCATCAACGACTGCATCCTCAAGCTCAACGCCGGCGAGGTCGACCCCGCGCTCGCGTCGATGGCGAAGTGGTGGACCACCGAGCTGCAGAAGCAGGTCGTGGACGCCGGCGTCCAGCTGCACGGAGGCTACGGCTACATGATGGAGTACCCCATCGCGAAGGCCTTCACGGACAGCCGGATCCAGACAATCTACGGCGGCACCACCGAGATCCAGAAGGAGATCATCGGGCGCAGCCTCGGCATCTGACGAGCGGCGTACGACGTCTCGAGACCGGCCGCCGGTTCACCCGTGCCGGGTGAACCGGCGGCCGTCGCTTTCCAGCAGGTTCGGAGCATGGCTACCGAGACCGTGAACGTCGACAACTTCGCCCGCGCCGAGACGGACCGGATGTTCGCCGCCCTCCAGCAGCAAGGTGGCGGCGTCAACGTCCTGCACCACCATCGCGCGCCGACGACACTGGACGAGCAGCCCGTCATCCGGCAGAACCGGGACACGCTCTACTCCAGCGCGATCGTGGACATCTCGGGTGGCGCCACCCTGACCCTGCCGGACAGCGGCGGACGATACCTGTCGGTGATGGTCGTCAACGAGGACCACTACATCAACCGCATCCTCCACGAGCCCGGCACCCACGAGCTGACCACCGACGAGTACGACACCGACTACGTCCTCGTCGCCGCTCGGACGCTGGTCGATCCCAACAACCCCGACGACGTCGCCGCGGTCAACGCGCTCCAGGACCAGATGCGGCTCGAGGCCGGCTCCGCCCGCACGTTCGTCCCGCCCGACTACGACAAGACCTCCTTCGGCACCACCCGCGAGGCGCTGCTCACGCTCTCCCGTGGCCTGTCGCACTACGACGGAGCCTTCGGCCGCAAGGAGGACGTCGACGCCGTCCGTCACCTGATCGGCACCGCGTCCGGGTGGGGCGGCCTGCCCGAGCAGGAGGCGTTCTACCTCAACGTCGAGCCCGGCCTCCCGGTCGGGAGCTACGAGCTGCGGGTGGGTGAGGTGCCGGTGGACGCGTTCTGGTCGATCTCGGTCTACAACGCGGACGGGTACTTCGAACAGGTGGGCGACGCGGACGTCAGCATCAACAGCGTCACCGCGGTCCGGGACGCGGACGGCTCGATCACGGTGCGCTTCGGCGGATCCGGCGACGCGCCGAACACCCTCGGGATCATGGCCGGCTGGAACTACGCGGTCCGGCTCTACCAGCCGCGCGCCGCCGTCCTGGACGGCTCGTGGACCTTCCCGTCCCTGAGCAGGTAAATCCGGGATTTCTTGAACGGGGCCTGGAACTCGCGCAGCCGATCGAGGAGGCTGTGACCCTCGCCATTCGCTGGCGCTGACCGTACGGGCTCACACCGACACAGTGGGGTGGTTCCTCCACAGCCTCCGAGGATGCGTGTCAGCCTTGGGCACCATGCGCAGCAATCTCGACATGCAGGTCGTTCCGATCTTCCGCGCCATCGATCGTGGCGACGAAGTCGGAGCCAACTTCCAGCACTACGTCGGCACCGGTTTCATTCTCGCGGAAGCCGGACTTCTCTTCACGTGCTGGCATTGCGTTGACCGACCTTGTGAGCCCGGCGAGGCCTACTTCGCAATGGTCGATCGAAATGGTGATGGCATGCGTCACGATGTCCGACTGCACGACATAGAGCAGGATCGCACGGGTCTCGACATCGCGATTGCCACCATTGACGCCCCACCACCCGTGTCCCGGTCGCTCACGTTTGCCATCGACGCCGACATTGCGACCGGCGTCGACGTGTCCACATACGGCTATTCCTTCACTACGCGGATCATCGAGTCTGCCAACTACGACGAACCGAGTTGGATGCTTGCGACGAGACTGTTCAAGGGCTACCTGACGACGGTTCTTCAGTGGGACGGCGGCGACCCGCATTTCCGCAATGGGGTTCGTCTACTTGAGTGCGACTTCCCCGCGCCTGCCGGAACAAGCGGGTCTCCGATCGTGCTGGAGGACGACCGAACCGTCGTCGTCGGCATGATCTACGGAGATTGGTCCGTCAATACCGAGGGCCGCGCCGTGCTGACACTCGCGCGGGGCTACCACGTAGACGCTCTTCTGCAGGCGAGCGCCGCGGCGACCGGAGGAGAGACCGTCGAGAAGTACCTACGGGGCCTCGCAGCGCCGAAGTGACCCGGCCCGGAGGAGGAACCACAGGTCGAGGCCACCCAGCCAGCAACTTTGGCAGTCGTTCAAGTTTCTCGACGTCGAGAAGCTCTCCACGTCGCCGTTCGAGTCACCCACCCGCGTCGGGTGGGCTTGCCGGGATCTGGGGCCATGTGCAGCCAGATCTTGGCGATCTGATCGGCGCTCACCACTACGAAATCGGGGCCTGGACTCCATTTTTCACCGTCCCGGCTGATCTGAGGCGACATCAGCGCGATGTCGCGGTCATGGTCATCGTCGAGGGTGGTGTACGCGTGCAGCACTCCCTCGATACGGCTGCCCGGGTCGTCCTTAATGTCGAGAACGACGTAGGGCACGAGGCCCTTTCCTCGCAGCCCAAGTGTCGAGCGCCAGACATTCGGCGAGTACGACCCTTTGCCCGGGACACGAGTGATCCAGGCAGCCGCACAGGCGATCCCCAGCGCCAGACCCGCCAACCCTGCCGAAAGCAAAACCGCACGCCGGAGATCTTCACCGGAGTGGAGCGAGGTCCGTTCAAGCGTCTCGGCAACGTGGTCCGAGCACAGAAGTACCACAATAACCGCAGCGATGCCGGTGGTTCCGAGTCCCACCGTCAGCACTTCAAGAAACTCACTCAGCGCGCTGTGGGCGCGCGGCCTTCGGGCATTCTCGGTCAGTCGGAGGTACGCGTAGCCGGGGATCAGCGCGATTAGCAGCAGTGCCGCGAACGAGGTAGTCGGCAGCACCTAGTCGGTGGCTGCAGGTGCGGCCGATGCTGACGGAGGAGGGCCGTCAAGGTGTGCCGTCGGCGCGATGAACTGGTCGGACGGCGTCATCCCCACGACCGCTGCGGACCCACGGAGTGCGCTCTTCTCGGAAAGGTCGATGGCCCCGTGCTCAAGGACGGGCTGGGGCGTCTGCTCTTCACTCATACCCCAATGGTGGCACGCGCCACCGACACCTACGGAGAGTTCTCCCTGTTCGAATCGGCGCAGTTGGCTGGCCCGCGCCCCCAAGGGTGTCGACATCTGGTCCCCAAGCGCGCGCTGCTCGTCGGTGAACAGGTCGGCTGGGCCGACGGAGCCTGCCCCGAGAGGGGTACGCGAAGGCGACTGAACGGCAATCCCACGCCCCACTTGTTGTCACGGCCCGCACTCACTATTCGATGTTCGCGTCGACCATCTCGCGGAGCAGAGCAGCGACAGCGATCGGCTCCTGTCCAGCCTTCTCAGCGATGTACGTCAGCAGTAGGTTCATCAGGTAGCCCGTCGCTGTGAGTAAGGGCGTGATGTCGAGATGCATCTCGTCCGTGTCGTCGTCGTGGGTCAGCACCACGGCGTCGATCTCGCCCATACGCTGGAACGCGGTCTTCAAGGCTGTGGCGTTGACCTCCTCCGAGGTCTCCGGGTCGAAGGTGACCATGAGGTCGAGCAGGACGTGGGCCGCATCGCGGGTCGGTGAGGTCGTGGTCGGCATCATGACTGCTAGCACCGACAGTGCCGGGACCTCAGTAACCGTCGTACGCGTCGCCGGACGCTCGCGATCATGGCGTGTTCGGCGACGGCCAGGTCGCGCAGCATCTGCTGCACCAGCCTGTAAGCGCCGGAGCATCGCATCACAGCTAGCCCTACCTGAACCCAAGACCGCGCTCGGCCATCCTCGACGGCTCGTGGACCTTCCCCTCGCTGAGCAGGTAGATCCGGGATTTCTTGAACGGGGCCTGGAACTCGCGCAGCCGATCGGGGAGGCTGTGACCCTCGCCACTCGCCCGCGAGACCAGGACGCTCAACCCCGAGGAGCCCCGCCGATGTCCGACGCCGTAGCCAGCCCTGACCTCCTTGCGGAACGAGCCCGCATCCAGGCCGAGATCGAGGGCCGCACCCTCGTCGACGCGCTGGCCGACACGGTCCGCGAGCACGGCGACCAGCCGGCGTACTCCGACAAGCACGAGGTGACCGAGGGCGAGTCGTGGCGAACGCTGACCTGGAGCCAGACGCGGGAGATGGCGCTCGACGTCGCCGGCGCGCTGATCGAGCTCGGTGTCCGGCCCGGCGACACCGTCGCGATCATGGCGACCAACCGGATCGAGCACTTCGTCGCCGACATCGGCGCGGTGCACGCCGCGGCCACGCCGATGTCGATCTACAACACGCTGTCCCCCGAGCAGGTGGCGTACGTCGCCGGGCACGCCCGGCCGGCCGTCGTGGTGCTGGAGGACGAGGATCACCGCGCCCGGTGGGCGAAGGCTCTCGAGGAGGTCGACGGCATCCGCGTCGTCATGCTCGGCGCGGAGTGGGACGCCCTAGTGGCGGCCGGAGCGGCGTACCGCAAGGCCAACCCGGGCGCCGTCGAGGCGCGGGCCGCGGAGCTGAACGCCGACGACCCGGCCACGATCCTCTACACGTCCGGCACCACCGGCCACCCGAAGGGCGTGGTGCTCACCCACCACAACGTGCTCTTCGAGGCGATCGGGACCCAGGAGGCGGCCGGGCTCACCGAGGCCCAGGTCGGCGTCAGCTACCTGCCGCTCGCACACATCGCCGAGCGGGTCCTCGGCCTCTACGGCCCGCAGATCCAGGGCAGCCACATGCACGCGATCGGCGACCCGTCGCAGCTACTGGCGGCGCTCGGCGAGGTGCACCCCACGGCGTTCTTCGGCGTCCCGCGCGTCTGGGAGAAGATCAAGACCGGCCTGTCCGCCAAGCTCGCCGCCGACCCCGACCCGGCGAACCGCACCATGGTCGAGGAGTCGATGGCGGCCGCGCTCGCGTGGGTGGAGGCGCAGGAGGTCGGCGGCGTGATGACGCCGGAGATCGAGGAGGCCTACCACCAGGCCGAGGAGCGGATCCTCGGACTCCTCAAGCTGCTGCTCGGGCTCGACCAGGTCACCTGGGCCGGCTCCGCCGCCGCCCCGATGCCGTTGGACGTCGCTAAGTTCATGGCCGGCCTCGGGCTCAAGGTGTACGACGTCTACGGCATGACCGAGACCTGTGGTGCCGTGACGGCCAACGGCCCCGGTGGGTTCAAGCTCGGCACCGTCGGCCGTGCCAACCCGGGCATGGAGGTCAAGCTCGGCGAGGACGGCGAGATCCTGGTCCGCGGCCCGGTAAACACCCCCGGTTACCACCTCCAGGAGGAGGCCACCCGCGCCCTGATCGACGAGGACGGCTGGATCCATACCGGTGACATCGGCACCCTCGACGACGACGGCTTCTTCGCGGTCGTCGACCGCAAGAAGGAGCTGATCATCACCTCGGCCGGCAAGAACGTCGCGCCGTCCAACATCGAGAACTTCCTCAAGGAGTCCCCGCTCATCGGCCACGCGATGGCGATCGGCGACGCCCGCCCGTACGTCGTCGCGATCCTCACCCTCGACGGCGAGATCGCGCCGCTGATGGCCCAGCAGCTGGGCATCGAGTTCACCGACCTCGCCGACCTCGCCGAGAAGGCCGAGATCCGGGCGATCGTGCAGCAGGCCGTCGACGCCGCCAACGAGCGGCTGTCGCGGCCCGAGCAGGTGAAGTCCTTCGAGCTGCTCGGCGTCGAGTGGACCGCCGAGTCCGAGGAGCTCACCCCGACGCTGAAGCTCAAGCGGCGGGTCGTGAACTCGAAGTACTCCGACGTCGTGGACCGCCTCTACACGTGACCTCGGTGGTCGAGCGTGTCGAGACCCCCGCAGCAAAGGCAGGCGCTCGGGTGCGGGGGTCTCGACGACGCTCGCTGGCGCTCGCTGCTCGACCAACGAACTTCGAAACCACCGTGAAACAAGCGTTGCCTACCGTCATCGGGCATGAGCGAGGTGCTGCAGCCCGGGTCGGGGCCGATCCGCGGGGCGGCGTACCTGCCCTCAACGTCGGACCACGTGCTCTGGGGACGCCTGCCGTGCGCCGCCGATGACGCGGTGCTGACGGTCGAGCCGGGCACCGAGGTCACCTTCGACACCGTCAGCCACGAGGGCATCCTCGAGGACCAGGGACGGGACCCGAAGGCGTTCTTCGGGCAGTACGACGTGGTCGGGGTGCTCGACGACGCGATCGAGATCGCGGCCAGCGAGCTGCCGCACACCTTCGGCGTCGACGGCCCGCACGTCGTCAGCCGACCGGTCCGGGTCAGCGGCGCGCGACCCGGGGACCTGCTCGCGATGACCGTGGTCGAGACGCTCCCCCGGGTGCCGTACGGCGTGATCTCCAACCGTCACGGCAAGGGAGCGCTGCCCGGCGAGTACCCGCGCGAGGGCGAGGTCTTCAGCGCCTTCGCGTCGGTCAACGACCAAGGCACCCACGGGCGGCTGCCACTGCGACCCGGCGAGGACCCGCTGGTCGAGTTCCCGCTCGCGCCGTTCCTCGGGATCATGGGTGTCGCGGTCGCCGGCGGGGCCCGGCCGCACTCGGTGCCGCCCGGCAGCCACGGCGGCAACATCGACATCAACCTGCTGACGGTGGGATCGACGCTCTACCTGCCGGTGCAGGTCGACGGGGCGCTGGCCTACGTCGGCGACCCGCACTTCGCGCAGGGCGACGGCGAGGTGTCGCTGACCGCGATGGAGGCCTCACTTAGGGCGACGGTCCGGCTCGACGTGGTGCCGCGCGAGGACGCCGTACGACGGTTCGGCGAGCTGGCCGGGCCGCTCGCTGAGACGTCCGACCACCTGGTGCCGACCGGCATGGACGAGGACCTCGACATCGCGGTGCAGAACTGCGTCCGCGCCGCCATCGCCCTCCTCGAGAGCCGCTACGGCATGGACCCCCGGCTCGCCTACGCCTACTTGTCGGCCGCCACCGACTTCGACATCTCGCAGGTCGTCGACGTCGTGAAGGGCGTGCATGCGCGCATCCGCAAGGCCGACTTCGGCATGATCGACGTATGACGCAAGCCCCCGTGCCGCCCGGACTCGTCGACGCGTTCTGGGAGTACGAGCGCGCGCTGATGGCCGACGACGTTCCGACGCTCGACCGACTCTTCGCACCCGGACCGACGACGCTGCGCGGTGACGCCAACGGGCTGCTGGTCGGGCACGACCAGATCAGCGCGTTCCGGAGCGGCCGCAGCGGCGCACCGCGGCGGCCGATCGTGCAGACCCACGTGCAGACCGTCGACGACGACCACGCGCTCGTCGTCGCGGTCACCGAGCTCGAGCGCGGAGGCCGCGGCCAGCAGACCCAGCTCTGGGTGCGTACCTCCGGCGGCTGGCGGGTCACCGCGGCCCATGTCTCCGTGCCGGCACCGGCGGTCGACACCCGGATCTGGCGCGTCGTCGGCGACCCCCTGGTCGCGCCGATCGACAGCGGCCCCCTGGACGGGGAGAGCGTCGCCGTCAAGGACCTGTACGCCGTGCGGGGCCAGCGGATCGGCGCCGGCAACCCGGCCTGGCTGGCGGGAGCACGCACCGAGCCGGTGCACGCGCGCGCCGTCGAGCTGCTCCTCGAGGCCGGGGCGTCCGTGCGCGGGATCGCCCGCACCGACGAGTTCGCCTACTCGCTGGCCGGCACCAACGCCCACTACGGCACTCCCCCGAACCCGAAGGCGCCGCTGCGCATCTCCGGCGGCTCCACGTCCGGCTCGACGAGCGCGGTGTCCCTCGGGCACGCGACCATCGGCCTCGGCACCGACACCGGCGGCTCGATCCGGGTGCCCGCGGCGTACCAGGGCCTCTACGGCATCCGCACCACCCACGGCGTCGCGTCGACGTACGCGCTGCTCCCGCTGTCGCGCTCCTTCGACGCGGTCGGCTGGGTCACCCGCACCCCGGCGCTCCTGCGACTGGTCGGCGAGGTGCTGCTGCCGCCGAGTCCGCGCAGCTCCGCCAGCGACCTGGTCAGCGTCCCGCCGCTCACGGCGGTCGCGAGCGAGGAGGTGGCGCAGGTGGTCGACCGGTATGCCGCCGACCACGGTGCGATGCGGGAGTCGTGGGACCTCAGCGAGCTGCCGAGCTGGCTGCAGGCGTTCCAGACCCTGCAGGCCTGGGAGGCCTGGCAGGAGCGCGGATCCTGGGTCGCGCCACGTCTCGACGAGCTCGGCGCCGACGTACGCGGCCGGTTCGAGGCGGCGTCCCTGATCGACGACGCCCGCGCCGCTGCCGCGCGCCGCCTGGTCGACGAGGCCGGCGCCCGGATCCGGGAGCTGGTCGGCGACCGGGTGCTGGTGCTGCCGTCCGCGGCCACGGTCGCGCCGCTGGTCGGCGAGGGGCTCGACGCCGTCCGCGCGGCCACCATGTCGCTCACCTGCCTGGCCGGTCTCGCCGGGCTCCCGGCGGTCAGCATCCCTCGCAGCACCCCGACCGGCCTGCCGGTCGGGGTATGCCTGGTCGCCGCTCCCGGACGAGATCGGGACCTCCTGGACCTCGCCGTGGCCCTCGACTGACGTTAACGTCGCTGAAACGGTTGTTTCGGTCCGGCTTTACATCGGATCCCTAGTGTCGCGGCCCGAGGAGGAAACGTGCTGCTCCAGGAGTTCAACGACCTGCCGCTCGCCGCGGCCGCCGGTGCGGTGCGCCCGTGCGCCGACATCGACAGCTGGGTGACCGGCGTCGTCGAGGGCCGCCCGTACGACGACCTCGCCGGCCTGCTCGCCCGTGCCGACGCCCTGGCCCGCGCCTGGACGCCCATCGAGGTCGAGAAGGCGCTGGCCGACCACCCCCGGATCGGGGAGCGGCACGCCGGCTCGGGAGCGAGCGCCGCGATGTCCGGCAGCGAGCAGGCGGGCGTCGACCCGCACGACGCCGAGGTCCGGCGCCGGCTGGCCGACGGCAACGCGGCGTACGAAGAGCGGTTCGACCGGATCTACCTGGTCCGCGCCGCCGGCCGCAGCGCCGAGGAGATCCTGGCGCTGCTCGAGGAGCGCCTGACCAACGATCCGGAGACCGAGCTGGCCGTCACGTCCGGGCAGCTGCGCGAGATCGCCCTGCTCCGCCTGGAAGGACTCTTTGCATGAGCACCCTCTCGACCCACGTCCTGGACGCGGCGTACGGCGTGCCCGCCGCCGGCCTCGTCGTCGCGCTGATCGGCCCCGACGCCGAGGAGCTCGCGGTGACGGCGACGGACGCCGACGGCCGGGTCCGGTTCGACCCCGAGCTCGCCCCCGGCGGCTACGGCCTCTACTTCGACACCGGCCCGTGGTTCGCGGCGACCGGCCGCGACACCTTCTTCCCCGGCGTCTCGCTCGCCTTCGCGGTCGACGGCGACGAGCACTACCACGTGGCGCTGCTGCTCAGCCCGTACTCCTACACCACCTACAAGGGGAGCTGACGTGAGCGGACGCATCGTGCTCGGGCCGAACCAGTACGGCAAGGCCGAGTGCCGGCTGGTGAAGGTCACCCGCGACACCGCTCGCCACGTGATCGAGGACCTCAACGTCACCAGCCAGCTGCGCGGCGACTTCGAGGCCTGCCACACCGAGGGCGACAACAGCCAGGTGGTCGCGACCGACACCCAGAAGAACACCGTCTACGCGTTGGCCCGCGACGGCGTCGGCTCCCCCGAGGAGTTCCTGCTGCGGCTCGGTCGGCACTTCACCGGCGAGTTCCCGTGGGTCAGCGGTGGCCGGTGGGCGGCCGAGCAGTACGCCTGGGAGCGGATCGACGACCACGACCATGCCTTCAGCCGCACCGGTCGCGAGACCCGCACGGCCGTGGTCGAGATCGAGGCCGACCAGATCTCCGTTGACGCGGGGCTGAAGGACTGCACGGTGCTCAAGTCGACGGGCTCGGAGTTCCACGGCTTCCCCCGCGACCGCTACACGACGCTGCAGGAGACCACCGACCGGATCCTCGCCACCAGCGTCACCGCGAGCTGGCGCTACATCGGCACCGACCTGGACTTCAACGGTCTCTTCGAGGGCATCCGCGACCTGCTGCTCGCGACCTTCGCCGATGTCCACTCGCTGGCGCTGCAGCAGACGATCTTCGAGATGGGCAAGGCCGTGCTGGAGCGGTACGACGAGGTCGAGTCGATCAGCCTGTCCTGCCCCAACAAGCACCACTTCCTCGTCGACCTGGAGCCGTTCGGCCTCGACAACCCGGGCGAGGTGTTCTTCGCCGCCGACCGTCCGTACGGCCTGATCGAGGCGACCGTGCAGCGCGAGGAGGGCTGAGGTCCGGATGCGGATCGACGGCGTACAGGCCCAGCGGGTGCTGGTCGACGGCACCTTCAGGCCGGCCACCGTGCTGGTGCGGGACGGCCGGATCGCGGCGATCGAGCCGGTCGACCACGAGGTCGACGGGGTCGTGCTGCACGCACCCGAGACGGCGTACGTCGTGCCGGGCATCGTGGACACCCACGTGCACGTCAACGAGCCCGGGCGCACCGAGTGGGAGGGCTTCGTATCGGCGACCGAGGCGGCCGCCCTCGGTGGCGCGACGACGTTGGTCGACATGCCGCTCAACTCGATCCCACCGACCACGACCGTCGAGCACCTGCGGCTGAAGCAGGAGGCCGCCGAGGGCGAGCTGATGGTCGACGTCGGCTTCTGGGGCGGCGCGGTGCCGGGCAACCTGGCCGACCTCGAACCGCTGTGGGAGGCCGGGGTCTTCGGTTTCAAGTGCTTCCTCGCGCCGAGCGGGGTGGACGAGTTCCCGCCGCTGGACCGCGACCAGTTCTACGACGCGCTGCGCGAGATCGTCCGCTTCGACGGGCTGATGATCGTGCACGCCGAGGATGCGCGGGTCCTCGAGGCCGCGCCGGCGCCGCCGAGCCGGGCCTACCGGGACTTCCTGCTCTCCCGCCCCGACGCGGCCGAGCTGGCCGCCATCGAGCTGGTGCTGGCCGGCGCCCGTGAGACCGGTGCGCGGGTGCACATCCTGCACCTGTCCAGCGCGCGGGCCCTCGACCTGATCGCGGACGCGAAGGACGAAGGGCTTCGGGTCACGGTCGAGACCTGTCCCCACTACCTGTGCTTCGCGGCCGAGGGGATCCCGGACGGGTCCTCGCAGTTCAAGTGCTGCCCGCCGATCCGCGACGCCGGCAACCGCGAGGAGCTGTGGCAGGGGCTGCGGGCCGGGGTCATCGACATGGTCGTCAGCGACCACTCCCCCGCGACGGCCGAGGAGAAGGGCCGTGGCGACGGCGACCTCCAGCAGGCGTGGGGCGGGGTGTCCGGGCTGCAGGTCGGGTTCAGTGCGGTCGCCCAGGAGGCGCGCCGCCGCAACATCGGCATCGAGCAGGTCAGCCGCTGGATGTCGCGCAACACCGCCGACCTCGTCGACCTGGCCGCGAAGGGCCGGATCGTGGTCGGCGCCGACGCCGACCTCGCGATCTACGACACCGGCGTCGAGCTCCGTATCGAGGCCACCCGGCTCGCGCACCGCAACCCGATCTCGGCGTACGACGGCATCCGGTACGGCGGCCGGGTCACCCGCTCGGTGGTGCGCGGCAACGCCGTCGACGTCGAGCACCCCGACCATCGGTGGGGTCAGCAGCTGAGGAGGCCCGGATCGTGAGCACGCCGACACCAGGCAGCGGTGAGCCAGCAACCGTTTCCGACCGCCGCAGCCGCCGATTCGGTTGCCTGCTCACCGCCGCACGGAGGAGGCCCGCATGATCGGTCCGATCGACCCACCGTCGCGGCTGCTGATGGGCCCCGGCCCGATCAACGCCGACCCCCGGGTGCTCCGGGCGATGTCGGCGCAGCTGGTCGGCCAGTACGACCCATGGATGACCGCGACCATGAACGAGACGATGGCGCTCTACCGCGACGTCTTCCGCACGACCAACGAACAGACGTTCCTCGTCGACGGCACCTCCCGGGCCGGCATCGAGGCCGCGTTGGTGAGCCTGCTCGAGCCCGGCGACCGGGTGCTGGTGCCGGTCTTCGGCCGGTTCGGGCACCTGCTGGTCGAGATCGCCCGACGCTGTCGCGCCGAGGTGCACACCATCGAGGTCCCCTGGGGCGAGGTCTTCACTCCCGAGGCGATCGAGAGCAGCGTCGAGCGGCTCCGACCCAAGGTGCTCGCGATCGTGCAGGGCGACACGTCCACCACGATGTGCCAGCCACTGGCCGACCTCGGCGAGATCTGCCGGCGCCACGACGTACTCCTCTACTGCGACGCCACGGCGTCGCTGGGTGGCAACGAGTTCGAGACGGACGCCTGGGGGCTCGACGTCGTCACCGCCGGTCTGCAGAAGTGCCTCGGCGGACCGTCCGGCAGTGCCCCCATCACGATCTCCCCCCTTGCCGCCCACGTCATCGACCAACGCAAGCACGTCGAGGAGGGCATCCGCGAGGCATCCGACGACGATGATGAGGGCGTCCTGTCCGGCGAGCGGATCGCCAGCAACTACCTGGATCTCGCGCAGATCATGGACTACTGGGGACCGCGACGGCTCAACCACCACACCGAGGCGACGACCATGCTGTACGGCGCCCGCGAGTGTGCCCGGCTGCTCGTCGAGGAGGGACTCGACGCCGCTGTCGAACGGCACGCCCTGCACGGCCGCGCGATGCTCGAAGGCGTGCGTGGGCTGGGACTCGGCGTCTTCGGAGACGTCGCGCACAAGATGCACAACGTGGTCGCCGTCGAGATCCCCGACGGGGTGGACGGCGACCGGGCCCGCGCCGGGCTGCTCGACGACTTCGGCATCGAGATCGGCACCTCGTTCGGGCCGCTCCACGGCAAGGTCTGGCGGATCGGCACGATGGGCCACAACGCCCGCAAGGACGCCGTACTCGTCACTCTGGCCGCGCTCGAGCAGGTGCTCCGCAGGTCCGGCGGCGTGGCCGCCGCCCGGGAGGTGTACGGCGCATGACCAACGCCAAGGAGGTCCTCGACCGGTGCGCCGAGCTGGACCGGTTCACCGCGACGCCGCCGCAGCTCGAACGCGTCTACCTCTCCCGCGAGCATGCCAGCGCCAACGCGGTCGCTGGCCGGTGGATGGAGCAGGCCGGTCTGCGCACCTGGCAGGACCCGGCCGGCAACCAGTGCGGACGACGTGAAGGGACGGCGCCCGGGCTGCCGGCACTGCTGCTGGGCTCGCACCTCGACACCGTGCCGGACGCCGGGTCGTACGACGGGATGCTCGGCGTCGTCATGGCGATCGCGGTCGCGGAGCGGCTGCGCGGCCGCGACCTGCCGTTCGCCCTGGAGGTGATCGGCTTCAGCGACGAGGAGGGCACCCGCTTCGGCAAGGCGCTGCTCGGCAGCCAGGCCTTCGCCGGCGTCTGGGAGGAGGACTGGTGGGACCTCCGGGACCGGGACGGTGTCACGCTGCACCAGGCGTTCGTGGACTTCGGCCTCGACCCGCGCGGGGTCGGGTCGGCTGCCCGGAGGCCTGAGGAGCTGGTCGGCTACCTGGAGGCGCACATCGAGCAGGGTCCCTACCTCGAGGCCGAGGACCGTTCGCTCGGCTACGTGACCACGATCGCCGGGGCCCGGCGGTTCCGGCTGACGTTCGTCGGCGAGGCCCGGCACGCGGGCGGCACGCCGTACCACCGCCGGCGCGACGCGCTGGTCGGCGCCAGCGAGGCGATCACGCTGATCGAGCGCCGCGCCCGCGAGTCCGAGTGCATCGCCACGGTCGGCCGGATCGAGGTGCAGCCGGGAGCGATCAACGTCATCCCCGGGCGGGCCGACATCAGCCTCGACCTGCGCGCGGCGACCGACGCCGAGCGCGACGAGATGTGGGCGGCGCTGAGCTCCGAGATCGAGCGGGCGTGCGCGGTCCGGGGCTTGCGGTTCGAGGTGCGCGAGACGCATCGAGCGCCGGCGATGCCGTGTGCGCCGTGGCTCCAGGAAGCCGTGATGGCGGGCATCCGGAGCATCGGCGACGACGACCCGATCGGGCTGTGGAGCCGGGCCGGCCACGACGCGATGGCGGTGGGGCTGGTCACCGACGTCGGCATGCTCTTCGTGCGCTGCCACGACGGCATCAGCCACCACCCCGAGGAGGACGTCCGCGAGCTCGACGTCACCGCCGGGTTGGATGCGCTGGAGGCCGCGGTTCTCGACGTGGCGGCACAGGTCGGAGCCGACCAATGAGGATCGACGAGCGGATCACCCAGCGGTACGCCGTACTCTCGCCCCAGGAGCGCCGGGCGGCCGAGACGCTGCTCGAGCACCTCGACGACCTGGCGACCTACCGCTCCGCGGAGCTCGCCGACCTCGCCGGTGTCTCCAAGGCGACCATGAGCCGGCTCTTCCGCAGTCTCGGCTTCACCGACTTCGACGAGGTGCGCGACCACCTGCGCGCCCTGCGGTCCGCCGGGGAGCCACGCCGGGTCGACGGCGCCTCCAGCACGGTCGACCACCTCGCGCACGAGCAGGAGGCGCTGCGGCATGCGCTCGAGAGCCCGGTGCTGGCCGACGTCGTCGCACTGTTGTCCGACGCCCGGCGGCTGCTGGTCGTCGGCTGGCGCAACAGCCATCCGGTGGCGCTGCACCTGCGCCAGCAGCTGGCCCATGCGCGCGGCGACGTGCGCCTCGCCCCGCTGCCCGGGCAGGTGATCAGCGAGGAGCTGGCCGACCTGAGGCCCGGCGACGCCGTGGTCGTCGTCGGCTTCCGGCGACGGCCGGCCGACTTCGGGGCGTTCCTCGAGGAGGCGGGCCGCACCGGCGCGACGATCGTGCTGCTCGGCGACCCGACGGCCCTCCGGCACGCGGCCGCGGCGGCGTACTGGCTGGAGTGCCCCGTCAGCAGCACCCTCGCCTTCGACAGCTACGCGGCCGCGATGAGTCTGGTCAGCGTGCTCGCCGACGGTGTCCTGTCCATGCTCGGACGGCCCGCGCGCGACCGGGTCGCGGAGATCAGTGCGGCGTACGGCCGGCTCGCGGAGGTCGAGTGATGGACCTCGCCACCGTCACCACCCACCGGTCGGCCCGCAGCCGCGGGGACCTGGCGCTCGCGCCCGGTGAGGCGCTGCTCGCCGGCGGCACCTGGCTCTTCTCCGAGCCGCAGCCGGAGGTCAGCGGCCTGGTCGACCTGACGACGCTCGGGTGGCCGGACTGGGAGGAGTCCCCGGGCGTGCTGCGGATCGGCGCGACCTGCACCGTCTCGCGGCTCCTGGACGCTCCCTGGGGTGCGGCCGCCGGGCTGGTGCGGCACTGCGCGGAGGCCCTCCTGATGTCGTGGAAGGTGCAGCACGTCGCCACTGTCGGCGGCAACCTGTGCCTCGCCCTGCCGGCCGGCGCGATGATCTCGCTGATGGCGACGCTCGACGCCGTCGCCGTGATCTGGACGGCCGACGGTGGAGAGCGACGGGTCCCGGTCGTCGAGTTCGTGACCGGTGCCGGCACCAACGTGCTGGAGGCCGGCGAGGTGCTGCGCGCTGTCGACGTACCGCTCGGCGGTGAGCAGGCAACCGACTTCGCGTTCCGGAAGGTTGCCCTCACACCGCTGGGCAGGTCGTCCGCGGTCGTCACCGGCTGTGGCTCACGCGTCATTGTCAGCGCCTCCACCACGCGACCGGTCGTGCTCACCCTCGACGATCTCGACGCCGGGCTGGCTGCCGTCGACTGCTGGTACGACGACCCGCACGGCCCCGCCGACTGGCGTGCGCAGGTCACCGGCGTACTGGCCCGTGAGGTGCGCGCGGAGCTGGCGTCATGAGGGTGACGCCGGCGAGCGGTGAGCCAGCAACCGTTTCCGCCTGCGGTGCCGCCTCGAACGGTTGCCTGCTCACCGCCGCACGGTCCACCGCCGCACGGTCCACCGCCGCACGGTCCACCGCCGCACGGTCCACCGCCGCACGGTCCACCGCCGCCCGGCTCGCCGCCCCGGGACGGCCGTCATGAGGATCAACGGCGAGCAGGTCGACACCACGCCCGCATCCGGCCAGTGCCTGCGCACCTACCTGCGCGACGCCGGCCGCCTGGACGTCAAGAAGGGCTGCGACGCCGGCGACTGCGGCGCGTGCACCGTGCACGTCGACGGCGCTCCGGTGCACTCCTGCCTCTACCCGGCCACCCGGGCCGTCGACCGCGACGTCACCACGCTCGCCGGGCTGGGCACCCCCGACGACCCGCACCCGGTGCAGCGCGCG
>Ga0190274_10000481_pt1 | contig 24197 bp, 21 predicted proteins | sample Popmic531T_FD_133002 | JGI IMG/M metagenome (GOLD analysis project Ga0190274, IMG submission 133002) | Populus adjacent soil microbial communities from riparian zone of Yellowstone River, Montana, USA - 531 T | ecosystem: Environmental > Terrestrial > Soil > Riparian zone | place: USA: Montana... | reverse complement strand
TTTTTGTGAATTATTGTAAGGTTTTTAACAGAAAATCGCTTTAAATGAAGTTGTTTTTCCGATTTTCTGTTATAGGATTTTGTTGAAAAACTATATGTAACAAATTGAATTAAAATTAGTTGTGAGTTTAACACTTGCCCTTTTTTAAAGCCTATTGAGTTTTTTCAAAATGTAAGAAAAGCTGCTTTTTATGATATCCTGCGGCTCCCATTTATGGTATTAAGGAAGAAGTATTTGAACAACTCAACCTCAAAGGAAACGAGTGGCAGGATAGTCATTCACAACAAAACGATTATGAAACTAAGAAATGTAAAGAGTGTTATTGCTTTCCTCGCAATTTGCTCATTGTTTTTTACCAATAGTATTTATGCTGCCACGGTAGTGACTCCAGCAACAGGAGGAACTTGTTTGAACGTGACACCCGGAGCGTATAAGGTGCTGTCGAATATTGTTATAACTGAAGCTGCTGTAACAGACATCAGCACAGGGGCAGGGCTAACTTTTATTCTGGCCGCTCCTGCGGGATTTGAATTCCGCCCTGTAACAGGCAATGTGGTCTTTACAGCAGGACGGGATATCTCATCAGCTACAATAGTTGTAACTAACACGACTATCACGGTAACTCTAAACGTTCCTACAAACGCAAACCTTGATGCATTCAGGATAAGAAATATTGAAATGAGGTCATTGGTACCTTATGCAACCGGTTCAGTCGTCAGGCCAATTGCCGGAGGAACTGCTGTAATTGCAGGCGATGCTCCGGGTGCCGGAGTTAATCACGCATCACTGACCACTACAGGTTCCGGAGGCACCTTTACCACTATTTCAAATGGTAACTGGTCAAGCGGAGCTACCTGGTCAGGTGGTATTTCACCAAGCTGTAACGATAATGTAGTTATCGGTCACCAGATTAATGTGGATGCAACAGTAGGAGTGAATGACGTAACTATTAACACAGGTGGAAACCTGATTTCTGATAATTCAGTAACTGTTTCAGGAAACTTTGTGATGGCAGGTACCGGTGTGTATACACATAATAACCTGTTATCAGCTGCTACAACAATATTTGCAGGTGCTGAAAATATTGCTCCAACAAGTAAAATCATCGTAAACAAATGGATGAGCTTCCTGGTACCTCTTGCAACAGGAGTTACCGGTGATTTTGGTGCCATTGAAATAAATACTACAGGAACCTGGAACCAGGCAGGAACATTCGCACCTGCAAGAGTTAAAGGAACACTTACAATTAACGGTGGTGCAGTTACAATGGATGATGGTACCGGCATGACAACCGCACTTACTTTACAAGATGTTGTTATTTCGGGATCAGGAAGATTTGTCGCCCAGTCAGGAACACCACGTAATCTTACTATTACAACCGGAAACTTTACCGATAACAGTACCACTACAGCCTATACATATCTTATGTTCCGTGCCGTGGGTAACCTGGTTTGGAATGTAAATGGTAATTTGACTTTGAGTCACCGTTTGATGATGATTGAAGGGCTTACCGCCGCTGAGGTTGGATCCGCAACAGTACACGTAACAGGAAATATGTCGGTTACCGGTGGATTGTTCTACGGTGTAAGAAATATTACCGGAGGAATTAACATGACTGTAGATGGAACATCTACAATCACAGGAAACCCGACCCTCGTAGTCTTCAAAGATAATTTCGCGGGAGATGTAACTTTCAATTCCGGAAATATGACCATCGATTCCGGGGTCAACAATTATTTTACAAGAGGAAATTCCACAATAGGTGCGGTTGATGTAAATATAACCGGCAATCTTAACGTAACCGGAAATACCACACGTTTATATATTGGAACCGGAACGGCCAATACTTCCGCGGTTACTCTGGAAGTGAGTAATGACCTCACACTTACAGGAGCACAATTATACACTTCATCTTCACCAGGAAGTGTGATGGTTTCTGTTGGAAGAAATTTCACGCAAGCAGGAACTACTTCAATGTTCTATGGACAACGTCTGGCGACAGCCACCGGTACTTCAAACATACTGGTGAGCGGAACCCTGGCTGTATCTGACGGGTTGTTCGTGCAGTCATCAGGTGTAGGTACCATTGATTTGGATGTAGTAGAAGCACTTTCCATTCAAAACGCAACGTTTTATGGAATGAACAATGCTACTGCAGGAAACAACGGATCTGCATCATTGGATGTATCGGATCTGGATATTGCGGGTAGTAATTTCTTCCTCCACAGAGGTGAGATTACCGATGGAAGAACCATCAACGTGAATATCCTTAACCAGATGACCATTAATTTTACCTCTTCTTCACAACAGGTGTTTTTTATTAACCGTGCAAGTAATAACAATGCATTGTTAAACCTCAATATAGGAACCAACCTGTTTACTACAGGTTCAGGAAATGGATTGTTCTGTACTTCCATGTCAGAAGGTGCTGAAACAGTAACGATAGGTGGAGATGTATCAGTAGGAGCAGGACGAGTTCGCTTTAATGCCTATGAAGGTGTAACTGCCCGCGGACATGCGGTGAATGGTACAATTTCAGGTTCATTACTTATCAGCGGAGGAAGTATATCGCTCTCTTCAAACCGTTTTGCAGCTACATGGAATATTGCAGGTGATTATGATCAGACTGCAGGATATGCTGTTTATAAATGGTATCATGGTCCTGCTACAATTAACGTACAGGGAAATTATAGTGTAACAGGAGGTTCTGTTCATTTTTATTCCCGTCCTACAACTGCTACACCTGATCCTGTTACCCTTACCATCTATGGTAATGCCACATTTGAAAATGCTACAACGGTATTCGATAGTTGTTTAACAAGCACAGCTATTCACAAAATGATCTTCAAGGGAGCTAATGTGACTTTCGGAAGTAATGTAGTATTCACGCATATTTCACACCTTTCCACAAGAACTGTGTTTGGAAGCATGATATACGATCGTGCCGGAGCCATTGTGTTAAAACGTAATGCCTCATCATTTGACATCCGCCAGGTAAAACAAATAATCACCGGTGGTACTACAGTTGATTTTACAACCTCACCATTTGACCTGATGATAGCATCACACTCAAGTGCGGTTTCAACTGTAAATACAACCCTGGATATTAACGGAACCCTGGATATGGGAACCATGATGATTGCAGCCAGAAATCAAACAAATTACTTTTCTTCTCTTAGTGTAAATAGTGGTGGACGTCTTCGTACTGCCCATAGCAACGGACTGTATTCAGGAACAGCTGCACCATCTACAATTTACTCACAGATAGGATTGAGCTACCGCATGAGTTATTACCTTAATGCCAACAGTACTGTTGAATACTACGGTTCCGATACGCAGATTATTACCGGAACAGGCCTGGGAATGGCACTTACCACCAATCACAGGTATGGCCGACTGGAAATAAACTTCCAGGGTACTCCTGATGTGGAATTTGCATACCCTGCTGATAACTTCGTTTATGTTAAAACAGCTTTGGTGTTGACAGCCGGAGAATTGAACCTCGACAATGATCATGCTACAAGCACTGGTGGAAGGCAATTCAATGTGTTGAATGGTGCTACCATCACACGTGTGAACGGATATATCCGCAGTGAAACTGAAGATGGAAGCGGCGCCCTTAGCTGGAACATATCCACCTTAGGTAGTTATGTAATTCCTTTCGGATATAGTTCTTCCGAATACATTCCATTCACTTACCAACCAACAGCTGGTAACTCAGGTGATGTGGTGCTTGCCACTTACCGTTCTGCAATCGATAATTCACCATTTCCTCCAACCGTTACCCATGTGCGTGATGTTGCAGGAGCTGATAACAGTGGTTCTACTGTTGACAGGTTCTGGAGAATATCAGTACCGGGAAGTGTGATTGCATCTATTACATTCTCATCAACAAACTCAGAGCGTTCAGGAATTGTAAATCCGCGCGCTCAGTTATGGGAGCCTGTTTCACTTGGTTGGTTCTTACCTTCCGGAGTTCAGTCGAATCCAACTATTTCAACAACTCTTGCCAGTGGAATCACAGGATTGAACAACTGGTGGACACTTTCATCAGCGTCATCGCCACTTCCAATTGAGCTCATTTCATTTGAAGCAGCTGTTGTGAACGGTACACAGGTGAGACTTGATTGGTCAACCGCTTCAGAAATCAATAACGATTATTTTACAGTTCAAAGAAGTGCTGATGGTATACATTTCAGTGATCTTATAACCATTGATGGTGCGGGCAATTCTACATCTTTAATAGCATACAAAACGTTTGACCAGGAGCCTGTCAACGGATTAAATTACTACCGTTTGAAACAAACAGATTTTGATGGAGCTGAAAGCCTGTCCCAGGTAAGAATGGTTTCTTTCAAGAAAAAATCGAAAGTGTCAGTTTACCCGAATCCATTTGTTGGAAGTGTAATCAGTATCAACACCGATGGCGATAGTGAACTGATAACAACTGTTTCGGTATATGACCTTGCGGGAAAACTTATCTCTAAGATTGATGCAGGTTCAAGCACTTTCACAAGAGGAATGACTGAAATCAACCTTGGAAACAAACTTGAGCAGGGTGCCTACATGGTTGAGATCAATACCACCCAGGGAGTCTATAGGGAACGCATAATAAAGCAATAAAAATATTTTCACATAACTCACCGCCTCCTTGTCCCGACAAGGAGGCTTTTTATTTATGTGGTCAGCTTATCGAGGACAGTTTGAATAAGTGTTTCCATTGCGCCATCCGCATTTTTTGAATACTGTTGAGCTATCCTGTTTGCTACAATAACATTTACTGAACAACACTGGTGTCCTAATAATTTTGCAAGACCGTACATCGCACCTGTTTCCATTTCAAAATTGGTAATCCGATGACCAAGGTGATTGAAGGAATTTAATTTATCAATCATATCCGGGCGGGCAGGAGCCAGGCGGAGTTCACGGCCTTGCGGGCCATAAAATCCGGAACAGGAAGCAGTAATTCCTTTGTGCATACCTGGCGACAATTTGTTAAAGAGCGACGGACCAGCAGCAGTAAGATAACTTTTTGGAAAAATTCCAAGGTTCGGATAGTGAGAATTGAAAGCCGATATAATTGCACTTTCTTCCGCATTATTTTCGAGGTTGTAAAAATTGAGCAATCCATCCAGTCCCAAACCATGTGAGGAACATACGAAGTTATCCACAGGGATATCTTTTTGCAGAGCTCCCGAAGTACCGATGCGAATCAAATTCAAAGATGTTTTTTGCTCTTTTATGGTTCTTGTTTTCAAATCAATATTCACAAGCGCATCAAGTTCGTTGTAAACGATATCTATATTATCAGTTCCGATACCTGTAGATAATACAGTGATTCTTAAACCTTTGTAAGTTCCTGTGTGGGTGACAAACTCCCGTTTTTGTTTTTTGATTTCAATGTGGTCAAAAAATTTACTGACTTTGGATACGCGGTCGGGGTCTCCTACGTTTATAACTGTGCCTGCAAGATCATCGGGTTGCAGGTTAAGATGATACACACTTCCGTCATAATTTAGAATTAGTTCTGACTCCGGTATTTGTTTCATACGAATGGAAAGGTTAATTTTGAGCCATCAAATTTATAAGTAAAATATGAGCAGCGAAGTACGACAAATTGTGATTCCGGTTGATTTTGGTGAGCAATCTTTGATAGCATTAGGACAATCCTATAATCTGGCTAAACTAACTAAATCGGAAATTACACTTTTAAATGTTATTGATGAAGATTTTATTGCCGCTTCAGCCAAACATAACTATGAAGGACATCTCAAAGAGGATGTGAATAATAGGCTTGAAGAACTTGCCCGCAAAGTGCATGCTGAAACGGGAATTAAGGTGAATACTTTAGTCAGGACCGGCAAGATTTATCACGAAATTGTAGAAGCAGCCAAAGAAATGGATGCAGCTTTAATTGTGATGGGAACAAACGGCGCAATCGGTTTGAAAAAACGGTTGATGGGTTCAAATGCCTCCCGTGTGGTGCGTGAATCTGAATGTCCGGTGATCACCATAAAAGGTAAAAAACACCGTTTTGGAATCAAGCATATTCTGCTACCTTTGGATTTGACAAAAGAAACCAAAGAAAAAGTTGATAAAGCCATTGAACTTGCTTCCATGTATGGTGCAACCATTCATGTTGTGAGTATCGTCGAATCAGAGGATGAGTTCCTGAAAAATAAACTGATCAGACAAATGAACCAGGTAATCGAGTTCTTAGAAGAGGCAGGATTGAAATCCACTTCTGAATTTGTACATGGAAAGCATGTGGCAGAAGAGGTAATTGAAACTGCTACCAAGGTTGAAGCTGATCTGATCATGATTATGACTCAACAGGAGGTTGGTTTTACCGATCTGTTTATTTCATCCGCAGCACAGGAAATTATCAATCATTCCGAGATTCCGGTTTTATCAATCCGTCCTTACCCTAAAAAAGACACAACAGCTTCTGTTTTATCATAAAACCCTACGATCATGAGCACTGAGCAAAACGACTTTATTTCGAAGATCTTAATTCCCTACGATTTTTCAGAAACAGCTGACCTGAGCCTGGAGCATGCGGTATTTATGGCCAAACTTATGAAGGCCGATATCACACTGCTGCACATCGTTGAAACAGTTTCTTTCACTTCCGCAATCAGCCACGCGCTGGGTGGATTTGAACAGAAAATTGAAACTGCGACCAATGAAAAACTTGAGCAACTTGCAAGAGACATTCACATGAAGTCGGGCATTACATTAACCGTCCGTACTGAAGTGGGAAGGATCTACAAAAAGATTTGCGGAGTAGCCAAGGAAATCGATGCCGACATTATCATCATGGGAACCCATGGTGTCAGCGGCTATGAGAAGTTTTCAGTAGGTACTAACACCTCCAGGGTGGTGCAGGAATCACCATGTCCTGTGCTGTCTGTTCAAACACATGCAAAGGGTCTTGGCTTTAAGAAAATCCTGATTCCAATTGATGAAACTTCCGACTCACGCCAAAAAGTGCCGTTTGCAGTTGCACTAGCCCGTTATTACAGCTCGCACGTGACAATTATCGGACTAATCAACTTCACTGGTGCCGATTTGATCCGCAAGTTCAAGATTAAAGTTGAGCAGGTGGAAGAGTATGTGGTAAAGCACGACTTGAGTTACGATACCCAGTTTCTTGAAGGAAAAGACCTGGCTACGATGACCATGAAAGCCGCTGAAGAAACTGATGCCGATCTGCTTGTTATTATGACTGAGCAGGAGCCATCAATCACCGGATTCCTTCTAGGAAACTATGCTACCAAAATTGTGAACAATTCTAAAATTCCGGTTTTAAGCATTCATCCTGCTGAAGTAGATCCTGATAAAATTACTGTGACGTTCTAAATCAGAACCCACCAAAAACATCTGATAAAAGATCCGAGCCAAAGGCCTTCGGATCTTTTCTTATTTTAAGCTCTTCGTCAGCGATAAGTTTGAACAATCCTTCAATAGCCTTGGTAGTTACATAATCATCCAGGTCGGGGTTCATTTTCTTTACAAAAGGAATCTTGTTATACCTTTTTACCATCGGTTTCCATTGCTTGGTAATTTCCACTTTCTGAAGTGATGCCTTAACAATTGGTTTGAATTCAACTTTAAGCTTTGCAGAAGTACCTGTTTTCAAAAATTCAGTAGCTGCGGTATTGCCTCCCTTTAAAATCTTAAGTCCGTCGGTGATGCTCATTTTGGTTATGGCATCAATAAAAACCGGAGCCGCCTTTTTAGAGGCATCCTCCGCTGCACGGTTCAGGGTCTTTACAAAACGATTGACTTCACTTTCCATGCCTATCGATTTCAATGTTTGCTCCATCTCCTTTGCTTCCTTTGGAAATGGAATTTTGATAATTGGATTTTTATAAAAGCCATCGGCTTTGGATGCTTTGTCGGCGGAAGCCTTGGTTCCTAAAGTCAACGCTTCTTTAAGCCCTTTCACTATTTTTTCGTTAGTCAGTCCTCCAAAAGGAAAGGAAGAATTGATGAGGTTATCAGCATCCATCCGGGCTATGGTTAAACCGGTAAGGCAGCTTATTGCAACCACGAGAATTGGCATTTTTAAATTCATGATTTTGTGTTTGAATGGAACTGATACGACAGTGTAAAAATAACGTTCCCGCCTGCCATATCAAATCCTTTGCCATTTTTAAAATGCCACTAATTTGCCCATCTTTGCGCCATGATTTGTGAAATAATTACAATAGGTGATGAGTTGCTGATAGGACAGGTTGTGGATACCAATTCAGCCTGGATGGCAGCGCGTTTGAATGAGATCGGGGTGAAGGTAAAACAAATCACTTCGGTGAGTGATGATATTTCCCACATAAAGCAGGCACTTGATGCAGCCCGTGAAAGAGCTGATGTGTTGTTGCTTACAGGTGGACTTGGACCTACCCGTGATGATTTGACCAAAGAAACTTTGTGTCAGTATTTTGATTCTGAATTAAAAGAAGATCCGAAAATCGTAGCCGGACTCACTGCCTTTTTTAAGAGCCGTGGAAGGGAACTCACTGAAATAAACAGGAAACAGGCGGAAATACCAGTCAAGTGTGAACCCATATATAACTACCATGGCACTGCGCCGGGTATGTGGTTCGAGGAAAAGGGAAAAGTGTTTGTATCGATGCCGGGTGTACCGTATGAAATGAAAGCCATGATGGACGATGCGGTGATCCCTAAACTTTCAGCAGCCTATAAGCTTCCTAAAGTTTTCCATTATACAATTATCACGACAGGGGTTGGTGAATCTTTTCTTGCGGAACTCATTAGCGACTGGGAAGATCAGCTCCCGGAATTTATCAAACTGGCATACCTTCCTTCCATAGCAATGGTCAAATTAAGGCTTAGCTGTTATGGTGCCGACCCCGAAAAAGAACATCGTGTAATGGTTGAGGTAGATAATGTTAAGTTATTGATTGATAAATATATATTAGGTTATAATGAAGACACTCCTGAAAGCATTATCGGAGAAATTCTTCTCGAAAGAAAAGAAACCCTGGCAATAGCAGAAAGTTGCACAGGTGGCTATTTATCGCACCTGATTACCTCCATGCCGGGTTCTTCAGCCTTCTATGTGGGGTCAACTGTTTCGTATGCAAATGAGGTGAAGTCACAAATACTGGGCGTTGATCCGGAAGTGATTAAAAATGAGGGTGCTGTGAGTGAAACCGTTGCAAAGGCAATGGCTAAGGGTGTCAGAGAAAAGCTGAGTACGACGTGGGCTATTTCCACAACCGGTATTGCTGGTCCGGGAGGTGGAACTCCTGATAAACCCGTTGGTACTGTGTGGATTGGTTTGGCTGGCCCAGGCGTTTCAGTAGCTCAAAAGTTCAATTTTGGTCATAACCGGTTGCGGAATATTCAGGCAACATCCCTGTTTGCCTTCAAATTACTCCGGAATCAGATACTTGGGATTAATGAAGAGTAATTTAATTCATTAAGTATTTGTTCATTAATTAGAATTATTGTACTTTTGCAGTCCTTATTTGAAAACTAGTAATACATCATGTCAAGAATCTGTGATTTAACCGGAAAGAAGTCAATCGTAGGAAACAATGTTTCCTTCTCTAATAAGAAGACCAAAAGAAGATTCAATCCGAATCTTCAGTTCAAGAAATTTTTTCTCCCGGAAACAGGAGAATGGGTAACCCTTAAGGTGTCAACTTCGGCGTTGCGTACAATTAACAAAAAAGGGATTACCGCCTGCATCAATCAGGTTTTGAAAACCGGTAAACTTTAATTAAGATCCGGTTCCGGATGCAAGGGATCAGGGAAACTACTGCTTTCAATTTGAAGCTGGTTTTCCTGGTCCTTTTCTTTTTTGCCTGTTTTCAGTCAGGCGCTCAACAAAGTTTTTACGATACAGATGTGTTGCCACCCTCATTTCACCAGGGTCGCCGCGATGCGCTTCGGGCACTTTTGCCTCCTAATTCCTGTGCGGTAATTTTCGCAAATCCAATTAGAAACCGATCTAACGATAACGATTTCCAATATTCCCAGGACCCTGACTTTTATTACCTCACCGGATTGAACGAACCTAACGCGGTCATCTTTATTTTTAGTACACCGGTAAAAATTACGGGTATGGAAACAAAGGAGCTGGTTTTGGTTCAGGACAGAAATATAGCCGGTGAAAAGTGGAGTGGGAAACGACTTGGAATAGAAGGAGTGGTTGCTAAACTTGGATTGAAAACAGTTTTTCTGAATACAGAATTGAAAGCTGTGATGCCTGATTTAAGTGGCTTCGATAAAGTGTTTGCTAAAATTCCAACTGACATTGCACCGTCTGATAAAAACAACGGTTCACTAAACTCGATGGTTTTCATTTTTAAGGATAAGCTACTGGCTGCAGGGAAATCATACGAAGCAGGTCCGCTTATAAAATCATTGGCTTCACTGCGGGAAATCAAATCAAAGGAAGAGATAGTGCTCATGCAGAAAGCAGTCGATATTACTGTGGCAGGACATGAGGGTGCAATTAAAGCAACGAAACCCGGGATGACTGAATACCAGGTGCAGGCCATTGCAGAATTTTACTTTAAGTATAATGGTTCAGAATATCCGGGATACGGTTCAATTTCTGCATCGGGTGAAAATAGTTGCATGGTGCATTACGAAACCAACCGCAGGACGTTAACAGGTAGTGATATGTTGTTGATGGATATGGGAGCAGAATACCATGGTTACACTGCCGATGTGAGCCGGACTATTCCTGTGGACGGTACTTTTTCTGCAGAGCAAAAAATCATTTATGAACTGGTACTGAATGCACAGATACAAGCCATAGAATTAGTCAGGGCCGGTATCGGTTTCCAGGACCCTCACCGGGTGGCAACCCAGGTAATCGCCCAGGGGTTGATTGATTTGGGAATAATCAAAGACAAGACTGAAGTGGGTAAATATTTCATGCATCATACTTCGCATTACCTCGGACTTGCCGTTCATGATGCGGGGAATTACGGTATCTTAAGAAAAGGAATGGTGATTACAGTCGAACCCGGTATCTATATTCCCGAAGGATCTGACTGCGATAAAAAATGGTGGAATATTGGAGTGAGAATCGAAGATGATGTTTTAGTGACTGAAGATGAGCCTTTTGTGATGTCAGGCAAGCTGGCAAAAACAGTTGCCGACATAGAAAAACTGATGAAAGACCCCGGGTTTTTCGACACATTCAAATAATTATCAGGTTACTTGTTATTCTTCTTTGATCGTCTTATCTTTGCAGGCTCAAAATTAAAATCAAACCAATAAAATGGCAAAGAAAGGCAACAGGGTACAGGTGATTATGGAATGTACCGAACACAAGAATAGCGGTTTGCCCGGTACTTCTAGGTATATCACTACCAAAAACAAAAAGAATACCACTGAACGTTTGGAATTGAAGAAGTTCAATCCGATCATGAAGAAAGTTACCGTTCACAAGGAAATTAAATAATCCTGAATTAATTAATTAACAGTCATGGCAAAGAAAGTTGTTGCAACACTTAAAAGCGGAAAAGGAAAAGAATTTTCCAAAGTGATTAAAATGGTTAAATCACCGGTTACCGGCAGTTATAACTTTAAGGAAGAAGTCGTGCATAACGACCATATCAAAGATTTCCTCAAAGGAAAATAATACACTATTCGTAGTGGTTAAAGCTTCTTTCTGAGTTGAAGGAAGCTTTTTTCATTTTAATAAACACCTCGATAATGGGACTATTTGACTTTTTTAAGAAAGGGAAAAAAGAAGATCTCGACGAAGGTCTGTCTAAAACACGTGAAAGCGTTTTTTCAAGGCTTACCAAAGCAGTTATCGGAAAGTCTACCGTTGATGACGATGTACTGGATTCCATTGAAGAGATTTTGATCACTTCAGATGTAGGAGTTCCAACAACACTCAAGATCATCGAAAGACTTCAGCAACGGGTTTCCAAAGATAAATTCATCAATACATCAGAGCTGAATAAATTGCTCAAGGATGAGGTGGCAGGTTTGATGACTGAAAATGAAAAAGCATTCGGTCATGGAAACACACTTCAACAATTACCAAAACCATATGTGATTATGGTTGTTGGAGTGAATGGTGTAGGCAAGACTACCACCATTGGAAAACTGGCACACCAGTTCAAGCTGGCAGGCAAGAAAGTAATTCTTGGTGCAGCTGATACTTTTCGCGCGGCAGCGGTTGACCAACTTACAATTTGGTCGCACAGGGTAGGTGTTCCGATTGTTTCCCAGGGAATGGGAGCTGATCCTGCCTCAGTAGCATTTGATACCGTTCAGGCGGCTGTTGCACAAGATGCAGATATTTGCATAATCGATACTGCAGGGAGGCTTCACAACAAGATCAACCTGATGAATGAACTCTCCAAGATCAAAAGAGTGATGCAGAAGGTAGTACCGGAAGCTCCTCACGAAATATTACTTGTGCTGGATGCTTCTACCGGTCAGAATGCGATTGAACAAGCCAGGCAGTTTACCGCTGCTACAGAAGTAAACGCCCTAGCACTCACCAAGCTCGATGGTACAGCCAAGGGTGGTGTGGTAATAGGCATCTCCGATCAATTCCAGGTTCCGGTGAAATATATCGGGGTAGGTGAAAAAATGGAAGATTTGCAGGTCTTCGATCGTGTAGAATTCGTAGATTCACTCTTCAAATAAAAAACTAAGTGTCGAGTGGCGAGTGACGCGTAACGAGTTGTTTGATACCTCACAAGTGGCAAATGCCGCGACGCGGTGAAAGTCCTGACTCAAAGACGTATTCAATGCGACTTTACACTAATATTCTCAAATAATTCGTAAGCACTCGTCACTCGCAACTCGCCACTCGTAACTTTAATTTGTTGTCTTGAAAACTAAAAGCATAAAGAAAAACCGAATCAACGTGGTCACCCTTGGGTGCTCAAAAAACATTGTTGATTCCGAAGTGCTGATGGGGCAGCTTCAGGCTAATGATTTTGAAGTAAAGCATGAAGCAGCTTCGAAAGAAACAGATATTGTAATTATCAACACCTGCGGTTTTATTGATAATGCGAAGCAGGAATCTATTGATACCATCCTTCATTACGCAAAGCAAAAGGAGGCAGGTAAAATTGATCAGTTGATTGTGACTGGTTGCCTTTCGGAACGCTACAAACCGGATCTGCAGAAGGAAATTTCTAACGTTGATCATTACTTCGGTACACGTGATTTACCATTGCTTTTGAAAACACTTGGTGCTGATTACAAACATGAACTTATTGGAGAACGCCTGGTTACCACACCAAGGCATTTCGCCTATATGAAAATATCGGAAGGCTGTGATCGTCCATGCTCTTTTTGTGCCATTCCGCTGATGCGGGGTGGACACATTTCCAAACCCATTGAACAATTAGTTACTGAAGCAAAATTGCTTGCTTCAAAAGGAACCCGGGAGTTATTGCTCATTGCCCAGGATTCCACATACTACGGACTGGATATTTATAAGGAAAGAAAACTAGCTGCATTACTTTCTCAACTTTCCGATGTGGAAGGCATCGAATGGATTCGCCTGCATTATGCATTTCCGGCAGGTTTCCCACCGGATGTTCTGGAAGTAATGCAGAGCAAATCGAACATTTGCAAATACCTTGATATTCCACTTCAGCATATCAGCGACAACATGCTGAAATCGATGCGAAGAGGTACTACCAGAAAGAAAACCTATGAGCTGATCGATTTGTTCCGCAAGCAGGTTCCTGGAATCACATTGCGTACAACTATGATTGCGGGTTACCCGGGTGAAACTGAAAAGGACCATCAGGAGATGCTCGATTTCATTAAAGATGTACGTTTCGACCGCCTGGGAATTTTTGAATATTCTCATGAGGAAAATACACATGCTCATTTGCTTAATGATGATGTTCCTGCTGAGGTTAAGGAAGAGCGCGTGGCTGCAGTTATGAGTCTTCAGCAAAAAATCTCGGCTGAGATAAATGAGGCCAAGGTTGGTAACACTTATAAAGTGCTTTTTGACCGTAAAGAAGGCGACTATTTTGTAGGTCGCACGGAGGCTGATTCTCCTGAAGTGGATAATGAAGTATTGGTGGAAGCAAAAGACGTATACCTTAGAGTCGGTAATTTTGCAAATATCAGGATCACATCTGCCGGAGAATTTGACCTTTTCGGAGTTCCTGTTTAACTTCAATCATCTTAACAAACACTCTATTTCTTGTTTTTTTAATAGTTTATCTTAAAATAATAAACTTTCATGGGCCTTTATTATTTTGCTGACCATTAAACTATCAATTGACTCGCTTGTCGGAGTTATTTTACAAAATAGTGTAAATTGCAGCAGCAAATATGAACAAGGTTTTAGGGATATTCCAAGAATCATTTCCCCTGGAGGATGACAAGCGTGTCCAGCTGGTTCATAGCCTGTTTATCAGTGCGATTGTAGTGCTGATACTTTTTGTGTTCAAGCCAATCGGACTGGCAGGAGTAGTCTTACCTGTTATAAAACTGGTTCCCGTTTACATTGGTTATGGAGTTGTCACGCTGCTTGCATGCATTGCGGCTGATCGTATTATAAGGCCTGCATTCCCCAGTTTTTTCGATGACCAGAAATGGACTGTAATCAAGCATATTGGCTGGACGGTGTTAACCATCATGATTATTGCACTAGCAAATTTGTTTTTTAGCAGGGCGCTTGGATTTACAGGTATCAGTGGCAGTTTACTGCTGACTTTCCTGGTTTACACTTTTGCGGTTTCTGTTTTGCCGATAACAGTAATTACTATTATCCGATGCGTTTATCTTTTAGCAAGGAACCGTAAAATGGTTCGCAAAATAAATGATACCCTCAAAAACCCTGTCATTGCTGATGCTGGAGCTTCAATACTGGTTTTTAATTCAGAAGATGGTAAAGAAGTCATAAACCTCCAGTCCGATCAGTTTATGTATGCCGAATCGTCTGATAATTATACCGACATCGTTTACATTGAAAATGGAATTGTCAGAAGGGCACTTATTCATACTTCCCTGAAAAGAATTGAAGGTCTTAATGCCGCTGATTTTGTGATCAGGGTGCACAGGGCATTTCTGGTGAACATCCGTAAAGTGAAAAATGTAACAGGCAACGCACAAGGGTACAGATTACGTTTTGAAAATCTCGATGAATCGGTTCCTGTTGCCCAGCGTATGGCTTCCAATGTCAGGGAGCTGATTGCAAAGGTGCATGGAGGTTGATCATATTCCATTATCTGACAGCTGCTTTTTCCTTGCATTATTTGAGGTCGCATCTAGTATCTTTGTAGCAAAGTAGTTTTATGAAAAAGATACTGGTTCCTTTCGCTGATACTCACCAGTTTTCATCACTTATCGATGAATACCTTTCCGGAAATGCATCACTGAAATCCTTTTACAGACTGGCACCTGAAGCCGGATCATTTAAGCAAGCAATAGAATCTCGTCTTGGTCATCCGGTGAACCGGAAAGTCCTTACCGAAAGTTTGAATGAACAATACGGTTCGCTTCTCAAACAAACATCGTCTGCCTCTGAAAAAACAAATGCTGCAATCGGGCTCCTTGAAAACGAGAATTGCTTTACAGTTACTACCGGTCACCAGTTAAATATTTTCACAGGTCCGTTGTTTTTCATCTACAAAATTGCTACCACAATCCGGCTTTCGCGCGATTTGAAAGCGTTGCATCCTGATTGCGATTTTGTGCCTGTTTACTGGATGGCTACTGAAGATCATGATTTCAATGAAATAAATAACACCAGGATTTTTGGAAAGCCGGTTGTCTGGAACAGGGAAGCGGGAGGTGCAGTTGGAAGAATGAACCTTAATGGGATGAAAGAGGTACTTGATGAGGTTAAGGAAATTGTTGGCAGTGATGCCGGTGATTGCCTGAGCATTTTTGAAAACGCATACTTAACAGCTCCCAACCTGGCTGTCGCCACACGACAAATTGTTCATCAATTATTTGGTGCACATGGTTTGGTTGTGATTGATGGTGATGATGCTGCACTAAAGAAGGAATTTGTAAATGAAATGCGGGATGATCTGCTTTTGCATAAATCATTTGATGCTGTTACAGCAACCTCTCAAAAGTTATCGGAAATTCATAAGATACAGGTTCAGCCACGGCAAATTAATTTGTTTTACATCGCTTCCGGATTACGGGAGCGGATTGTGAAAAACGAAGATGGCACATACGCAGTTTTGAATTCCGATATTGCATTCAGCCGTGAAAAGATCCTGCAGGAATTGGAATCGAATCCCGAAAACTTCAGTCCGAATGTTGTGCTTCGTCCAATGTACCAGGAAAAAATTCTTCCAAATCTGGCCTATATCAGCGGTCCCGGTGAGTTGAATTACTGGTTGCAGTTTATGGGTGCTTTTGATGCGAATAAAATTTCGTTTCCCGTATTGATTTTACGCAATTGTTTTCAACTTGTGGATTCTGGTGCAGCTTCAAAACTGAGTAAACTCGGAATCGACATACCTGATTTTTTCCAGAGCACTGATTTTCTAATTCTGAAAGTGCTTGAAAATTCAACTGATGTGCATGTAGGAACAGATGCCATTACTTCGTTGCTTCAAAAGATTTTTAATGAACTGGGGGAAGAATGGTCGAAACTGGATGCATCACTTTTATCGAGTATCGATGCGGAAAAACAGAAAATGCTGAAGAGCATTGCCGGGTTGGAAGAAAAAGCCAGGCGGGCATTGAAGAGAAAGAATGAAACTGTAGTGAACCAGGTGAAGAATCTGAAAGATAAATTGCTTCCGGAAGGCGGACTCCAGGAACGATACGAAAATTTTATTCCATATTATTGCCGGCTTAAGGATGATTTCATTCGTGAAATTATTTCACATTCAAATCCGTTTGAGAAAAATTTTATAGTGTTGATGGAAGAATAAAATGAGTGGCAGTCCAGTAGCAGCGGCAGTTTAAAAAGTTAAAAAATGAAAGAGGCGTTTGTAAAAACTATTAATGACGGTTACACCAGCAAAGGTGATTATATAATTATTGGCGGAGCTATGCTTGATGGAAAGTGTGAGCCCGGTCTCCAGGTTAAGATTCCTTTGAAAACTTTGAATCGTCACGGTTTGATTGCGGGTGCTACCGGAACCGGTAAAACAAAAACATTGCAGGGTTTTGTGGAAGCGCTTTCGCAGAAAGGTGTTCCTTGTTTAATGATGGACATTAAAGGTGACCTGAGTGGTTTAGGTGCCGCCGGTGATAGTAGTGATAAAGTGGAGGAGCGTCATGCCAGTATAGGACTGCCCTGGGAACCATCCGCCTTTCCAGTTGAATTTTTAACGTTATCCAATGAAAATGGTGCACGATTGCGAGCAACGGTTTCAGAATTCGGACCGGTTTTGTTTTCTAAAATACTTGAGTTAAATGATATTCAATCAGGAGTGGTTTCTCTTGTTTTTAAATATTGCGATGACAACCGGATGCCGCTGCTGGATCTGAAAGATTTTAAAAAGACATTGCAATATCTTACCAACGAAGGTAAGACTGAAATTGAAAAGGAGTACGGCAGAATAAGTACTGCATCTACAGCTACAATCATTCGTAAAATTATTGAAATTGAACAGCAGGATGCCACACGGTTTTTTGGTGAACGTTCCTTTGATCCCGATGATTTGTTGCGGGTTGATGCAAAGGGCAGAGGTTATCTCAGTATTGTCCGGCTCACCGACATTCAGGATCGTCCGAAATTATTTTCAACTTTCATGTTGAGTTTGCTTGCTGAAATTTATGCTACCTTTCCGGAAGAAGGGGATTTGGAACAACCAAAGCTTGCAATTTTTATTGATGAAGCACATCTCATTTTCAATGAAGCATCGGATGCATTGTTGCAACAGATTGAAACAATTATCAAACTGATCCGGTCGAAAGGTATTGGAGTTTTCTTTGTTACGCAACAACCTACTGACATCCCTGAAGAGGTACTGTCGCAACTTGGATTGAAAATTCAGCATGGACTTCGGGCATTCACTGCAAAAGACAGAAAGACCATTAAGACTGTTTCGGAAAATTACCCATTGTCCGATTTCTATAAAACAGAAGACCTCCTTACTCAGCTTGGAATTGGTGAAGCACTTGTTACAGCTTTAAATGAAAAGGGAATTCCAACTCCCCTGGTGCATACCTTGCTTTGTGCTCCACATTCAAGGATGGACATTCTCCAGCCTTCTGAAATTTCTGACATCATTTCCAAATCATCACTTGTTAAAAAATACAATGAGGAAATTGATTCGCGAAGTGCACTTGAAATGCTGACAGAAAAACTAAATACAGCTGCAGGAGTTGACGAAGCACCTCCTCAAAAAAAATCAGATAAAAAAACCGAAAAGGAAGAGCGTTCAGTGATTGAAGATGTGGTAGACAGCACAGCAGGGCGACAAGTGATGAGAACTGTAGCGAGGGAACTTACCCGTGGTTTACTTGGTGTGTTGGGTGTCAGCAGTACCCGGCGCAGAAAAAAATCAACCAGCTGGTTCTGAGGGCAGGAAGTTAATCACTTCAGTAGCATCAATAGCTGAATGTGATTTATCGAGAATGCTGCTGCCGTTCTTGATTACCAGGATTTGCGGCGATTCATGAGTGACTCCAAAAACTGATGCTGCTGTATTCGAAGCATCACGCCATTCAACCACATTAATCAGGTAAACCGGATTGGAAACGGACCATTCCGATTCAAATAGATTCTTAGCCATTTTACTTGTCATGCAACGGGTGCTATGCTTGAAAATAACATACACACGATCAGGATTTAAAACCGACTCTTGTTTCAAATTATTCACAGCAGCGGCATCCTTCGTATCCAACCAGTTCATTGTAATCATAATAGCGCACAAAATTACGGATAATTTACTATATTAAGCTGACATTAATCATATTGACCCATTGAAACAGGATTCAGAAAATAGTACTCAGACAGAAACATTCATTCCTGTTTTCCCTGACAAGACCAGGCGGAGAGGCATTATGATTTCTCAGGCATTACCGGGGTTTGTTCTGGCATTATCTGTTTTGGGAACCCATCCTGTCAAAGTAGGAGAGTACCTGTTGAATGCATTCTGCTTTGTATCAGGAATCCTCGTAATCTTTTTTTCAGTCAGGGAATTTATATTTCCCGGCAAGGGGAAAAAGCCGGGAACTGATATGGTGACTGTCTTTACCGGATTGCTGGTAATTGCTCAAGGAGCCCAGGTATTCGATGCACTCAAAGACTTTCAACCGGCTCATTTGTATTTTTTAGCTGGCACCATTTTTATTTTCAAGGGAGTGATGCTTCCGGAATCTAAAATCAAGAGAGGATTTACTATTTCAGATATTGAAGTGACTTATCATAAATCGCTTTTCCGGGCAAACGTGAAATTTCCTGTGAAAGACCTTGAGGCAGTTTATTTAAAAGGCAACGTTCTTCAATTTCAGTATCGTGAAAATGAAATTAAAACCCTTCATTTGAAAGGTAAAACGGCCTTGAACGAATTGGTGGTTGCTTTGAACCAGGAATTATTTCCTGAATAATTTCTGATTACTTAATTGCTGGCTTATAAATTTTCGAGGAAGAAATCAGTCATCATGGTATACAAATGCATTCTCGCACCGCTTATGCCATGTGCTTTATTTGGATAGTAAAATGATTCAAATTGTTTGTTGTCCTTGGTAAGAGCCGTAACCATCTCCATTGAGTTCTGCATGTGAACGTTATCATCAGCACTTCCATGAATCATTAAATATTTTCCTTTCAGTTGGTTTGTGAAGTTGATAGGGGAGTTGTCGTCGTATCCTTTAGGATTCAACTGTGGTGTTTGAAGGTAACGCTCTGTATATATGGAATCATAAAATCTCCAATTAGTAACAGGAGCCACGGCGATTGCAGTTTTAAAATAATCAGCTCCTTTTGTAATCAACAAGGAAGTCATATATCCACCATAGCTCCATCCCCATGCACCAATACGTTTTGCATCTACATAAGTCTGTTTGCCCAACCATTTTGCTACTTCAATCTGGTCGATAGTTTCAAGTTTGCCGAGTTGTTTGTAAACACATTTGTTGAACGCTTCACCTCTTGCACCTGTACCGCGGTTATCGACTGACACAATCAGGTATCCCTTCTGCGCAAGCATTTGAAACCAGAAATAATTACCACCGGCCCATTCATTTTTTACTGTCTGACTGTTTGGACCACCATACATATATTGAATCACAGCGTATTTCTTATTCGCATCAAAATCGGGAGGTTTAATCATCCAGCCATTCAGCACGGTTCCTTCACTGGTAGTGAAATTGAAAAACTCAGGCTTACTCAATTTGAAATTATTCATTGCTTCGGTAACCTTTGCGTTATCGTTCAGAATGCGAACTGCCTTTCCGTCTTTTGAAAACAGTGAAGTTGTGAAGGGTCTGTCGAGGGCGGAATTGGTGATGAAATAATATTTATAATTGGGCGCGAATTTGGCAGTGTTAGTACCATTCATGGTACTGATTTCTTTAATTTTTCCTTTTGAATCAATAGAATAAACTTGTTTTTCCATTGGAGATTTTACTGCAGCCTGGTAGTAGCATGTTCCGGAAGCTTCATCGTAACCATAAAATTCCATTACATCCCAGTTGCCGTTGGTAATTTGCTTCACCAATTTGCCTGTCATGTCATAGAGGTAAATATGATTGAAACCGCTTTGTGTACTTGTCCAGATAAATTGATTATTTTTTTTCAGAAAAGTAAGATCATCACCGATTTCAATGTATGCGCTGTTTGTTTCAGTGAAAAATAGTGTGGCTTGTCCGCTTGTTGCATCGCAGGAATATAGTTCAAGAAGATTCTGCAGTCTGTTCAAACGTGTCACACATAATTTAGAAGCATCGGATGTCCATTTGATTCGTGGAATATACTGATCCGCTTCTTTGTTTACATCAGCCTTAACTGATTTTGCATTTTGCAAACTATAAATGAAAATCGATACTTTGGAATTATCTTCTCCTGCTTTTGGATATTTATATTTTTCTTCTTTCGGATAAAGTGTTCCATAATAAGTGAGGTTGAATTCTTTCACTTTGCTTTCGTCAAAACGGTAATAGGCAAGATGGCTTCCATCAGGTGACCACTGATAAGCCTGATCGAATGAAAACTCTTCTTCGTATACCCAATCCAGTGCTCCGTTTATAATTTCATTTTTCTTACCATCAGTTGTAATCTGTTGCTCTGCACCTGTTGCAATATTTTTTGTGAAGAGATTGTTGTCACGAACAAATGCAGCCATTATACCACCCGGAGCAATTGTAGCGTATTGTTGTTTTCCATTGTTTGATACCGGAGTAATGGATTTGGTTTTTACATTGTAAATATAATTTTCGCCTTTGGTTGAATGACGGTAAATGGATTCCGATTCAGTAGTCAGCATGATCATTGTTTCATCATCGCTAAACTGGTAGTTGTCAACTTCCAATGCCTTTCCATCTTTTTTCAAAGAAGCGGATGAGAAAAGAGTATCCTTTGTTTTACCACTCTTGAAATCGTTCTTCACAATAAATTGGACATCCCCTGATTTTACAAGTTCTGAGAAATGCATACCATCTTTCATTGATCTTACTTCCGGAAGGCCTGTTGCGGCAAATTGTCTGGTTCCCCAGATGTCTTCCAGCTTCAGCATGTTTTGCTGTGAAATAGCCTGGAAGGAAAGAAGTAATAATGAAATGCTAAAAATACTGGATATGGTGAGTTTCATGAGATTGGTTTAAATCAGCCGTAAAAATAAGAATCTGACACGATACTAGTACATTCGCAGCCATATGGAACCAATTTCTGCCAATTTGAAAGTAACCCGCACAGCACGATATTTCATGCTGGGTGATAACACATTACCTATTGATACACTGATTTTTGTGCTACATGGTTATGGGATGCAAGCCAAAACATTTCTCTGTGAATTTGAAGCACTTGTGAAGCCGGGAGTGCTCATTGTTGCCCCTGAAGGATTATCTCGTTTTTACAGGAAAGGATTTGCAGGTGATGTGGTTTCTTCCTGGATGACAAAGGAAGACAGGTTGTTCGAAATTGAAGATTATGTGAATTACCTGGATGATTTACACCGGAAGATTAACCCGTCAGGAAAGGCCAGAATTATAGTGCTCGGTTTTTCTCAGGGCACATCAGCCGCATCCAGATGGCTTTCAAAGGGCACCGCCAATATTTCAGAATTAATACTTTGGTGTGGGGAGTTTGCAAAAGATGCGGAACTGACATCATCTAAACCGCCGGTAATTCGCCATGTGATTGCACTTCAGGATGAGTTTATTCCAGTTGAAAGGTTTGCGGAAGAATCGGCTTGGCTGGGTTCAAAGTTCAAGGAATTGCAAGAATATAAGTTTGACGGTCCGCATGCCATTGATAAGCCAACCTTATTGACTGTTTTCAAGGATGTTGGAATCTAATTTTTTGTAACTTTGATTGTATTATTTTAAGCTAAACCATCTGATATTTATGGGGAATTTGAAATTGAAAAGTACCGGATTTCTGGTTGCATTAATGTGGCTGGTAGTTGCCGTTGCTCCTTACGGATGCAATAAAGGCCCATTTGATGGACTTCAGGAGGGTAAAGTGGTGTACGACGTCACATTTGAAACGGAAGATATGAACCCGATGATGAAAGCTATGCTACCTTCGGAAGTAGTGACGTATTTCAGCGATAACAAAACCTGCACAGTAATCAGCATGGGGATGAATTTAATGGAAATGAGGTTGATTTCTGATTGCAAAAATTTCAAGCATACTTTTTTGTTTAATGGAATGGGAAGTAAGTCTGCAATGGTGCTCGACAAAGAGCAGGTTGAAAAGAATTTTGCGAGCAAGGTGGATCTCCAGGTGAAACATACTTCCGAAACTAAAGATATCGCAGGAGTTACCTGCAAAGAGGCAATTATCACCGATAGTACCAACCATACTTATCCTGTGTATTATACTGATGAAATTGCAGTGAATTCACCAAACTGGAGTTCTCCGTTTAAGGAAATTGATGGCATTTTGATGGAATACAGCCTGAACCTTGGCGGGATGGTGATGCATTTGAAAGCAAAGGAAATTGTGAATACTAAAAATGAAAAATCATATTTTGAAGTTCCTGAAGGGTATAAAATAATTACTGATCCTTCCGAGCTTAATATTGGAATATAAGCAAACGCCTGATGAAAAATTTTATTCTTCTTTTGTTTTTTATTGTTGGATTGCTTCCTGTACATGCACAGGATACATTCAATGAGGGAAAAATCACTTATGAAATAACTTATCCTGATATGGAACTCGATGAGCAGACAGCTGCGATGTTGCCTGCGGTATCAGTGGTGTATATTAAATCAAATTGGTCGCGGACTGAAACGGCAATTGGAATGGGAATTAATTCAGTCACCATCATGAATTCAAAGACTAATGAGATTTTCATGTTGATGGATATGATGGGAACAAAAACTGCTACCATTATGAAGGATGATGAAACTGAAAAAAACAAAGACAAAAAATCATCCGACGAAAAACAATTTGAATTGACAAAGGAAACAAAAGTCATTGCCGGCATTGAATGTAAAAAAGCAATCATGAAAAACAGTGACGGAACTGAATTTGAAATGTATTATACCGAAACCATCAATTCCAAATCGCAATTCATAAAACAGTGGAAAGATTTTAAAGGTTTCCCGATGGAGTATTCCTTAAGTGCATCAGGCTTCAATATGAAAATGACTGCTAAATCAATTTCCAAAGAAAAAGTTTCTGATGAGTTGTTTAACATTCCAGCTGATTATAAAATTATGACGCAGGAGGAGTTTGCCAAGATGCTGGGCGGGCAATAAGAAGTGACAAGTGACAAGTGAAAAGTGACAAGTTGTTTGGACGTTTGTTACAGGTCAGGGAAATGGTCAGGGGAAAGTCAGGAATGGTCATTTTTGTTTGGGCGATGGCGCATTAGTCAGGGAAAAGGTCAGAGGAAAGTCAGGAATGGTCATTTTTGTTTGGGCGTGGCGCCGAGCAGGATTTGAGCGACGAAGTCGTGGGAATCCTGCACGGCGGCTGGTCAGGGGAGGAGATTGCCCTGTGTGTTAGCTAAAGTGGATTTTTCGAGGATTATGATTCTTTAAACAGTTGCTGGTAAAGGAAGTTACCTGTTTTGTAGTTTGTAATATTTTTTATTTAATTTCATGTTTCTGAATCAATAAGGGGAATC
>Ga0190274_10000480_pt1 | contig 24198 bp, 18 predicted proteins | sample Popmic531T_FD_133002 | JGI IMG/M metagenome (GOLD analysis project Ga0190274, IMG submission 133002) | Populus adjacent soil microbial communities from riparian zone of Yellowstone River, Montana, USA - 531 T | ecosystem: Environmental > Terrestrial > Soil > Riparian zone | place: USA: Montana... | reverse complement strand
TCTCACATTTACCACAGCTGCATCCGAAGGATTATTTGTAGTCATGTTGATGGTACCAATCATGGAATCATACTGATTGTATATCCACTTTTTGGAAGCTATATTCGGATGTGAAGCAAGCTGGTGTGCCACTGCTTTCAAATCGGATGGAATGCTGATTTTATCAATATCAAATTTCTTAACGGATTGAATGTATGCTGGCTCTTTATATTCACGTTGGTAAATCGGAGCTCCGCCACCAAGCACAAGTGATTCTGCAGGAACTTCAGCAAGCAACTCATTTTTCATGTAAAACCTGAGAGAATCTCCTTCAATTACTTCACCAATCAGCGTACAATTGAGATCCCATTTGTCAAAAACTGCCTGAATTTTATCTTCAGAACCTTTTTGTGCGATCACGAGCATTCTTTCCTGAGATTCAGAAAGCAGAATTTCCCAACCTTCCATATTTTTCTGACGGGTTGGTACTTTGTCGAGATGGATAATCATACCATGCTCTCCTTTTGCTGACATTTCAGAGGTGGAACAGATAATTCCTGCTGCACCCATATCCTGCATTCCGATAACAGCACCGGTTTCAATTACTTCAAGCGAAGCTTCCAGCAATAATTTTTCCTGAAAAGGGTCACCTACCTGAACTGCGGGAAGGTCTTCATGTGATTCATCATGCAAATCGCCGGAAGCGAATGTAGCACCATGAATACCGTCTTTTCCAGTAGCCGAACCAACAATAAATACCGGGTTTCCAGCGCCATAAGAAATAGCTTTTACTGTTTTACCAGTTTCCACTATACCAACTGACATCGCATTTACAAGGATATTGACGTTGTAACAATCGTCGAAAAACACTTCGCCACCAACTGTAGGAACACCAAATGCATTTCCATAATCACCAATTCCTTTCACAACACCTTTCATATGCCAGCGGGTACGATCCTGATCGATGTTACCGAATCTCAATGAGTTGAGCTGGGCGATTGGCCTTGCTCCCATTGTAAAAATATCACGGTTTATTCCACCCACGCCGGTTGCTGCTCCCTGGTATGGCTCTATCGCTGAAGGGTGGTTATGAGATTCAATTTTAAAGGCGCACGCAAGTCCGTCACCAATATCCACCAAACCGGCATTTTCTTCACCGGCCTTGGCAAGCATATGAGGACCTTCTTTGGGCAAGGTTTTCAGCCAAGTAATTGAATTTTTATAGGAACAATGTTCTGACCACATCACAGAGTAAATACTCAATTCAGTAAAATTGGGGGTCCGTCCCAGAATTTCTTTTATCTTTTCAAACTCTTCAGGTAACAGTCCCAGATTTCGGGCCATTTCAAGTGTTACAGTTGCAGCTTCTGCAGTCTGGCTCATTGTATGTATGGATTAATTTCAGTTATTTGCATGCAAAAGTAACGATAAATCCTGCATTCCTCAGGGTCCTTCCCTATAAGAAATATTAAATAATCCTTGTCTGACAACGGTGCAAATACTACTTACACTAGCCTATTCCCTGTTATTCATTTTCCTTATCGGGAAAATGAATTTTTTCAAAATACCCGGAATACCTGTCAGGCTACTCCAATCCGGCTTCATTATTAAATTATTTGCCGGAATAGCTGTTGGATTAATTTATACATTTTACTACACCGACCGGCTTACGGCAGATACTTTTAAATTTTTTGACGACAGTGCAATTCTGCATGCATCAATTTATTCTAGCCCGCTTGATTACTTTCGGATGCTGACAGGGATTGGCGCCAATTCACCAGATCTGCAACATTACTACGACAGCATGACGAATTGGTACGACACCTTTTCACCGTTCAATGACAATCGTACCATGATCAGACTCAATGCGTTTCTGCGATTGTTTTCGATGGGATTTTATTATGTTCACGTGGTTTGTGTGTGCTTCCTTTCCTATATAGGAATCGTTGCAATGGTAAAAGTTTTTAAAAGGGAATACCAGGATCTGACTCTTGAAATTTTCCTTGTTTTCCTGTTATTGCCATCTGTATTATTCTGGGCTTCAGGATTATTAAAGGACGCACTTGTTTTTTTTAGTTTTGGATTGGTCTTATTATTTTTTGACAGAATGCTTCATGAAACACGATTCAAAATCGGCCATCTGATATTCTTCATGATAGCAATGTTTTTACTCATGATGACAAAATTCCAGGTTTTTCTGATTAGTCTCCCGTTACTTACAGCCTGGTTGATGACAGCTAAATATAAACTCAATGCTCTTTTTACTTTTACAGGTATTACAATCTTATTCATTTTAATTATTGTTCTGGTATCGAACCTGATGCCATCGCTGGATGTGATCTACTTACTGGTTCAAAAGCAAAGGGCATTTTATGAACTGGCAAGGATTTCGGATGCAGGATCCACAATTTCAATACCCATGCTTGAACCAAATATATTTAGCCTGATTGTCAATGCTCCAATAGGTTTCATCACTTGTTTGTTCAGACCTTTTATTACTGATTCGGGTGCAATGCTCAATACAATATCAGCGATAGAAAATTCGCTTATCCTGTTGTTTGGCATATGGTGCTTTTTCAAATTCAACAAACATCAATTTAAAAACAAAATTCTCCCGGTTTTCTGTTTGTCATACACAATTTATTCATTTACTTTGATCGGAATGATTACTCCGGTGTTAGGGGCAATAGTCCGCTATAAAGCCCAGGCACTTCCATTTATGGTAGTCTTGTTCATGATTATGGCAAATCCTTCTTTAAAAAAAATATTGGAAAAATATAAGCCGAAATCAACACTGTAAACTATGGAGTATATTGTCGCTGCAGGATATACTGCTCTTTTTTCATTGATTATCTGGAAATGGAAGTGGTTTCAGGATAACAGTGTGAGCAAAGGTGTTTTTATTTCACTGTTTGTATTGAAGGTAGTGGCCGGAATCTCTGCAGGTTATTTGTACCTGCATTATTATGCGGGTGGCGACACACACCTGTTCTTTAAGGATTCCAAAGTTATCACCGCCAGCATGTATCAGAATGCAGGCGATTTTTTTTCTATGCTGACAGGCACAGCTGATGAAAAAATATTTATGGATGTGTATGGCAAAATGGATGGCTGGTCAAATCAGGATGTGGTTTACAACGATAACAAAACAATTATCCGGCTTCATGCAATTATAGGATTGGTTAGCTTCGGATTTTATGAAGTGCACGTGGTGTTTTTTGCATTTCTTTCGATGCTTGGGTTGATGGGAATATATAAGATAACAAGAATATTAACAGATCAGCATCCTATGCTTTTACTTGGAGCAGTGTTCATGGCTCCCGGTGTGATTTTCTGGTGCTCTATGGCTTCAAAAGAAAGTTTACTCATTTTTACGATGGGGATGTTCATATACCACTGCATCAGGTTGCTGACGATCAGTAAATCAATCGGGAATATGATTGGGATGTTCCTTGCAGGATTTTTATTCATACATATTAAAGCATACATGTTGTTGCTCATCACCCCATGCCTTCTTGCATTTACCTGGGTACATGTGAGTAACCAGAAATATTCGCTTATAAAATATTCATTCATCTACCTGGTGTTCGCAGCAATGTTTTTCAATGCCGCATATTTCCTTAATGGCTTTGACCCGGTGGATGTTTTGGTTATGAAGCGATTGAAATTCGAAACATTCGCAAGTGCATCACCACAGAATTTCGGAAGCTATATCGAGTTGCCTGAATTTTCATCTGCATGGGGCGATATCATGACTGTTTCTCCTATTGCTGCATTTTCTGTATTTACCAGGCCTTACTTTTGGGAGTCAACAAACGTGCTTGTAATATTGGCCGGGCTTGAAAATCTGCTTCTGTTCATTGTGATAGCAATTGGGTTTCGGTTCTTAAAATGGGACCGGATGGCGAAAAATAAAAACCTGCTTTTGTTTTGTATGAGTTTTGTACTTTCTGTTTTTATACTGATAGGGCTCACCTCACCTGTGATGGGTGCAATCGTCCGTTATAAATCAGTGGTACTGCCATTTCTGCTTTTAATCCCACTGCTTATCGGTAACAGTTATCATAAAAAATCATTTTAATGAGAAAATAATCTTCCTACAATTATTTATCCATTCAACTTAAAATTGACCCTATGAATTTATTCCGGAAGAAAAGCATCCATTTGATTTTAGAACAGCTGAAGGGAAGCAGTTCCGATATCCATGGGGGATTAAAAAAACATCTTGGAGTCAGGGATCTTACAGCTTTTGGTATTGCGGCAATCATCGGTGCGGGAATTTTCAGCACCATTGGTAAAGCAAGTGCAGATGGCGGGCCTGCGGTAATTTTATTATTTGTCTTCACAGCCATTGCATGCGGTTTTGCCGCATTTTGTTATGCAGAATTTGCGAGTATGGTTCCTGTTTCCGGATCAGCTTACACATACTCTTACGTTGCATTTGGAGAACTTTTTGCATGGATTATCGGATGGGCACTCATTATGGAATATGCAATCGGGAATATCGTAGTTGCTATATCATGGTCAGGATATTTGTCATCATTGCTTGCACATATTCAAATTCCTGCATTGGGTTTCCCCGATGGAATCTTGTTACCTCACTGGACAGGCATTGATTATTTTTCAGCCAAAAGGGCATTTGCAGAAACAACCGCACCAGGTTTTGATCCTGCAATACTAACCAGTGAAGGATATCTGGCCTGGGTTTCAGCTCCTGTAATAGCAGGAATCAAAATCATTCTTGACATACCTGCCTTGCTGATCAACATAATTATCACCATGCTTGTGTATCGGGGAATCAAAGATTCAAGAAATGCCTCAAATATAATGGTGGCAATAAAACTGATTGTAGTAATTCTTGTGATCACTCTCGGATTTTCATATGTGGATACCGATAACTGGTCACCATTCATGCCTGAAGGTTTAGGAGGAGTACTTGCAGGAGTTTCTGCTGTCTTTTTTGCATATATCGGTTTTGATGCAATATCCACTACGGCTGAAGAATGTCACAATCCGCAACGGGATTTACCCCGGGGCATGATGTATTCAATTCTGATTTGTACAGTTTTATATGTGATGATTGCACTTGTACTTACCGGTATGATTAATTACACCTCACTCGCAGTGGATGATCCTTTGGCATTTGTTTTCAGCAATGTGGGGCTTGACTGGATCAGCGGAATTATTTCGGTAAGTGCGGTTGTGGCAATGGCAAGTGTGATGCTTGTTTTCCAGCTCGGACAACCCAGGATATGGATGAGCATGAGTCGAGATGGTTTATTGCCAAAAGCATTTTCAAACGTGCACCCTAAATATGGAACTCCTGGATTCGCAACAATAATAACCGGCTTATTGGTAGGTATCCCTATCTTTTTCATTGATATGGATACAGTAGTTGATTTATGTTCAATAGGAACCTTATTCGCATTCATCCTGGTTTGTGGCGGAGTATTGATGTTGCAAAACAAATCAGAGATTAACAGGTCATTCAGGGTGCCATACTTTAATGGAAAATGGATTACTCCACTTGTATTTCTGCTGATAACCGGAAGTGCGGGAATGTACCAGTCTGAATGGCTCCGGGATCATGTGAATCCGGTTGTGAATGTGGAATCTTTACCAATGTTCCTTTTCTTCATTGTATTTGGAATCATGGCATTTTTCAGTTTTACAAGGAAGTTGTCAATTATTCCTGTATGGGGAATTTTAACCTGCCTCTATCTGATGGCCCAGATTCATTTAAAAAACTGGATTGGATTTACAATCTGGTTACTGGCAGGATTGATAATCTATTTTGGTTTCAGTTACAAAAACAGTAAATTAAATTTGAATAATTCTTAAATTAAAAAGTATGTCAACAGCATTAATTACAGGGGCAACATCAGGCTTTGGAAGAGCCATAGCTCTGAAGTTCGCTGAACATGGGTGGAATGTGATAGCAACAGGAAGAAGAAAAGAGCGCCTTGAACAACTTGAAAATGAAATCACATCTACATACGGCACAAAAGTATTCTCATTGACATTTGATGTCAGGAATCAATCGGAAGTTCACGATGCTATACATACGTTGCCTCATGACTGGAAAACAATCGATGTGCTGGTGAACAACGCCGGACTCGCTTCCGGACTATCACCAATCCAGGACGGTGAAATAAGTGACTGGGAAATTATGATTGATACAAATCTGAAAGGTTTGTTATATGTATCAAGAGAAATAATGCACTCGATGGTGGAACGCAAAAAGGGCCACATTGTAAATATAGGTTCTATTGCAGGTAAAGAAGCTTACGCGAAAGGAAATGTGTATTGCGCAACGAAACACGCTGTTGATGCAATTTCCAAATCAATGCGAATCGACATGCTTCCCTTTGGTATAAAAGTTACTTCTATAAACCCCGGCGCAGCAGAAACCGAATTTTCAGTAGTGCGGTTCAAAGGCGATGAGCACAAGGCCGGGATTGTATATGAAGGATATGAACCTTTGAAGGCTGAAGACATTGCGGAAGTGGTTTATTTTGCAGTCAGCAGACCTGCGCATGTGGTGTTGAACGATATCATCATCACTCCGATTGCGCAGGCTAACACCTCGAATTTAATCAGGCACATGCACGACAACAATTAAAACTAAATTGTTTCCTGTAAATTTTTAATTCATCTTATTTCTATGAAGATTATTCACAAAAAGAATATCATTGTTTTTTTATTGATAGGTGTTGCATTCATTTTTACATCCGGTTGCCGGCCATCCGGGCCTCAGGCTGACAGGGTGTTTTATAACGGCACAGTATACACTATGGATTCCGCTTTTTCGATTCACACGGGTTTTGCTGTCAGGGATGGTAAAATAATTGCAACCGGCTCTGATAAAGAAATGCTTGCATATAATGCAAAAACCAAAACTGATCTTAAGGGAAAGTTTGTGTATCCTGGATTCCAGGATGCACATTGCCATTTTTATGGTTATGGTGATGACCTTAAAAAAATATGGCTAATAGGAACTCCTTCATTCAGCGCAATACTCGACACTTTAAAAAACAATAAATCAAAACAGATAGGTGGATGGATTTTTGGTCGTGGATGGGATCAAAATGACTGGGACAAAAAAGTGTATCCTGACAAAGCAAAATTAGATAGTTTATTTCCATCCATTCCAGTGTTTTTACTTCGAATCGACGGACATGCGGCACTGGTGAATCAAATGGCACTTGATGCTGCAGGAATTACAACAGATACTAAAATATCAGGAGGTGAAATCACACAAGTAAATGGAAAACTCACTGGCTTATTGATTGATAATGCCGTAGATCTTGTTTATAAAATAATCCCTGTTCCATCGAAAGCGGAAAAAATCACATCACTTTTAGCTGCTCAAAAAAATTGTTTTGAAGTCGGACTTACTTCTGTAACAGATGCAGGAATTGAAAGTACCGGATTAAAATCGGATTTAATTTCACTTATTGATTCATTGCAAAAAACTGATGCATTAAAAATGCGGATTAATGCAATGGCAGCAATTGAAGAATTTGAACATTATAAATCATCCGGCAAAATCAGAACCAATTCTTTAAATGTACAAAGTTTCAAACTGTATGCCGATGGTTCAATGGGTTCAAGAGGTGCTTGCATGCTAAAACCATACTCTGATCAACCCGGCCATTCTGGTTTCCTTCTTCATTCACCGGAGTATCTCGACAGTTTGGCAAAACTGGTAGCGTCGATCGGATTTCAATTGAACACACATTGTATAGGCGATTCTTCGCAACGGTTGATGCTTCAGATTTATGAAAAATACACACAAGGGTTACCTGATCATCGTTGGAGGATAGAACATGCACAGGTAATTAATCTTGCAGATACAATTTATTACAAACGCAATCATGTCATTCCAAGCATGCAGCCTACTCATGCTACTTCCGATATGTACTGGGCTGAGGATCGCGTGGGTTCGGAAAGAATCAAAGGAGCATATGCCCTGAAAACTTTGATGGATCAAAATGGAATAATTGCAGCCGGAAGTGACTTTCCTGTAGAAGGGATTAATCCGTTATTCGGATTCTATGCAGCTGTTTCCAGGAAAGATCAAAAAGGATTTCCGGAAAACGGATTCCAAAAGGAAAATGCACTGACAAGAGAACAAGCATTGAAAGCCATGACTATCTGGGCTGCCTACGCTGCTTTCAATGAATCTCTAACAGGAAGTTTGGAAAAAGGCAAATTCGCTGACTTTGTGATACTGGAAGAAGATTTGATGAAAGTACCTGAAGAAAAACTCTGGCAATTAAAAGTCGAAACAACTTTTATTGGTGGTACACAGGTGTTTCAACGCGGAGAATAAACGCTCATTTTAAAATCATCCAGCCAGAATTCTTCACGCTTTTCATTCCAGCAGTAAATTTTGAGTTCATCTCCACTTTGAATCTCCGGTGGAATAGTTGTGAGCAAAAATACTCTTGTCCATTTGCCGGGTGTACCAGGATATTCATTAAAATTAGTTGCAGTCCAAAAGATTGATTTACCACCCCGGTCAATACTCAACACAAACTTCGCTCCATGGTTTATTGATTGCACCAACACAGCGATACTGAGTTCAATCACTGAACCCGGTGCAATGCCGAATGATTCCACTTTGTTCATCAATCCGGGTCCGTATTCTGATTCAGAAGTTAAGTGGGTGGAATAAAAACCTTCATATTTTACCAATGAATCTCTGAAACTACTTTCACTGTTCCATTGATTAGTTTCAAACCCATACTGCGAAGTATAAGCCGGCAGCCTGTTCAATGCTGTATCACTTCTTTCCCTGCTGTAAAAACGCAAGCCTGAATTCAACATTGAATCACGCAACAACACCCATGGATATTTTGAACGGATGATAAGATCAAATTGCGAATCGTCATACACATTTGAAAATGCATAGAGAAAATATGGAGTCTTTGCCGATTCCACCACTTCCCTGAAATGCATTCGCTCTTCCTTAGTCATCACACTTGTTATCGCAAATTGTGAAGGGTGATTAATTTTATCCAGGTAATATGAAATGTAATAAGGACTAAACACACTTATTGTCCTGGTAATATTTTCCTTACCAAATTTCTCATCCAATTCCTTTACCCGATTTGCAACACCCCTGAATTCTGAAAAGTGAGCTGTGGCGTAATATTTTTTTTCGTAAACAGTACTATAAAATCCTCCTGCCAATACACCTACAAGTAAAAATCGAATGGTAAATGAACCCGGTTCTTTCGGTAAAAACGAAAATAAAAGCAGCAACAGGTATGGAAAAGAAAACAACAATACACTATGCTGAAAAACCGGATTTTTCCAAATCGAATAATAATATGCAATTGCAAATGGCAGTGCGAAAAATACAAGTGCAAGCAAATGAAACCTGCCTAATTTTATGTCCTTCCTGAACACTAAAATTGTCCCGGTAGTAATAATAAAGTACAGCAATTTGAGTTGCGAAGAATCATTAAAACAGAAATCCAGGTATTTACCGAATGCATCTTCACCAGGAGGTCCTAACCATCCTTCGGCACCCCCTACTCCACCTTTCGACACATGATGAATGAAAATATCAATGTGAGGAATGTATAACAAAACAATTGCAACTCCTGATAAAAGATAAGGTACTGAAGTGGATCGTTTCAGAAAAAACAATCCGGCGAAACATAATATTCCTGCGAAAATGAAACTGAAATAATGAATGTACATGCATGCACTCACTGAAAAAGCGAATCCTATAAAATTTATAAGTCGCAATGATTTATTTTCACTTGATTTTTGATCTTCAAACAATGCTCTCGTCCAGAAAAAAGCAGCAAGCAAACTAAAAAACAATCCCGGACTGTATGGTCTTGCAATCTGGCTGTATAATAAAGGGTATTCAAGCACTCCCAATGCAGCCGCTGCAAGTAATCCTGTTGCAGTTCCAAACCAATAGCTGCCTATTCTGAATAAAAAGTAAACTGAAGCAATCCCCATCAAAGCGAAAGGCAACCTCACCATAAATTCCGAAAAACCAAAAATCTTTGTCCAGTAAAATAAAAACACCTGCACACCTGCCGGATGAAAATCAGGGTAAACGCCACCTTTGATCACATCACCGACTGAATCAAATTGCAGCCTTGCCAGTGCACTCAGTTCATCATTGGATAATGAAAATCCTGTAAGTTCCCAAAGCCTTAAAATGGATGCAACCGCGATGATCATCCATAACAAGGAAGATGTGGCCTGACTGCTGCTATTTAATTTTTCGCTTTCAATTTTCATCCGATAACCGTTGTCTGGTTACTTCATAAAGAAGCATACCTGCTGCAACCGAAACATTGAGTGATGCTGTTTTGCCGGAGATTGGAACTTTAATCAGCACATCACATCTTTTGAGATATTCAGGTGAAATTCCATCCTCTTCTGAACCCATGATAAGACAAAGCGGTTTATTCAGGTTGACATTGAAACAGTTTTCAGGAGCTTTTTCCGTACAACCGGCAACTGTGAATCCTGAATCCTTTAGATATTGAATTGTATTTTTAAGATTGTATTCGCGACAAATTTTAATTCTGTTCAGCGCACCTGCGGAAGCTTTTACAGCATCACCATTGACCATTGCACCTCCCTTTTCAGGAACGATTACAGCATCCACACCGGTACATTCAGCAGTACGGCAAATGGCACCGAAATTCCGGACATCTGTTACACGGTCGAGTAACAACAACAATGGAAATTCAGATTTTTCAAATAATGAAGGAACAATATTCTCCACTTTGTGATAAGCCACAAAACCAAGAAAACAGACCACACCCTGATGATTTTTCCTGGTAAGGCGGTTTAATTTTTCAACCGGAACAAGTGAAAACGGGATATTTTGTTCAGTCAACATATTACGAAGTTCACGCGCCAATGGATTATTGATATCTCTTTGGAGAAAAATGCGTTCCACTTCCCTGCCCGCGTCAATTGCTTCCATCACCGGACGAACACCAAATATCATGTTATCGTCTTCAGCGTCGCTATGGCGATTTTGTCTTTCCTGTTGCATCAGTAACTGTCGTTTACAACCCTTCCATCTCTCCAGGAGTCCACAGCACGATACCATGGTAATTCATAGTAATTGCTTCGCCGCAGCTTGTAATCACTGGAAGTAAAAGGATTTTTAATTTTCTCAAAAGTAAAACTTAAAGGGCCATAATTGTTAATTTGACTGTAATTCCATGTTTCAGTCTCATCATTCCGGTAAATACTCGATGGCGGTCCAAAAATAATATAAATCAACCCCCTGTCAGTCTTCCATCCTTCAAGGTAGGAAGTAAAAAAATTATTCGCATTTTGCACCCTGGAATAATAACTCTTAATCAATACCCTTGCCCTTTCCCTGTTTCCGGCCATAGCTAGCCAATACTCATCTACGGCTTGTTTTTTATCCGGACTGACGAGAATTTTATCGAATTCTTCCCGGGTAGTCAAAAAGCGAATGGATTCAATGAGGTTCTCTGCGGATGTCAACCTTGGAAAATCTTCCTCGAACCGAAATAAAGTCAATCCTTCCTTAACGAGCGTATCATATTGAAAATGGTAAATTCCGGGTTTGCTTAACCGTATTGTCGTGTCTTTTCCCAAATCGATAAGATACGTTTCATCTGCCTTGTAACTCAAAGGTTTTTGTGTTTCAGTAGAAAACGGAGGTTTCGATAATGGAAATTTTCCTTTAAAGTATCTCAGATAAATCAAATGTTGAGATGAACTTCCATTCCACAATTTCAAATTCAGATCGCGGTTGGTAAAATCACTGAGATAAGGCTGATTCGTTTCCGCTTCCATAACCATAAAATCCTGCGCAGGTTGAACACCTGTACGGTCAAGGGTATAAAATGCACCTACTGCCTGTCGACGGTTCAGATCAGTAAGTATGAATTGAATAATATAATCGGCGCTGTCAGGTGCATAAATATCAAAACTGTTCATGATCATAAATCCAGCTGTAGAATCCTGCCGGTATTCAAAATAAAATGTGCCGGAATCAACAGGGACTTTTGATTCGTAATTGTAAAGCACTTTATAGCTTACAGCAACACCTGCCTGAAAAATATTTTGCTCTGAATTCATAAAAAGCAATTCTTCAGGATTGATTTCAAAAAACACGCGTGATGAATCTTCGGTGATGTTACATACCCTGTAACCGGGATACATAAAATTCAAAGCAGAAGTATAGAGATAAGCCAGGTTTTGATTGCTGAGTTTTTTAGATCCTTCACAACCGATCAAGACCACCAGGCATAAAATACAAATTGCCCTGATCATGATTTTTCAGAAATCACATTGGCAGCACCTGGTTCATCCTCCTCACCGGCATCTGTTAAAAATGAAGCAGGAATACTTTTCGAAGATTTCGCTCCCAGCTTTTTCAATTTCTCCACGGATCTCACCAGGTTACCACTGCCTGTGGAGAGTTTGTTTTTCGCATCCTCCCATACCCTGTGAGTTTTATCGATATTATCTCCTATTTTCTCAAGATCAGTCACAAAACCTGCAAACTTATCATACAATGCCCCACCCTGTCGTGCAATTTCAAGTGCATTCGCATTAGTGTATTCCAGTTTCCAGATACTCGCGATGGTCCGTAATGTTGCAAGCAAAGTAGATGTGCTCACAATTACAATGTTACTGTCGAACGCATCGTTGAACAACTCGTTGTCGTACATCACTGCAGTATTAAATGCAGGTTCAATCGGAATAAATAACAGCACAAAATCAAGTGTATTTATCTCGTAAAGTTGCTGGTATTTTTTTTCGCTCAATCCTTTGATATGCCGGCGAAGCGAAGTGATGTGTTCTTTGATCGCTACTTCTTTTTCAGCTTCAGTAGTTGCACTGCTGTAACGTTCATATGCAGTTAGCGAAACTTTAGAATCTATGATAATGGTTTTGTTATCGGGTAGTCGAATCAGCACATCCGGTTGCTGACGTCTTCCCTCTTCAGAAGTCATACTGTATTGCACAAAATATTCACGGTCTTTCATCAAACCGGATCGCTCCAGGATTGTTTCCAGAATCACCTCTCCCCAGTTACCCTGAGTTTTTACCTGGCCCTTAAGTGCAGTGGTGAGATTTCTTGCTTCCTCACCGATGCTTTTGTTCAGGTCCTGCAAAAGTTTGAGTTGTTCTTTCAACGATTGATTTTCACGAATGCTCTCCTTGTGAGTAACATTCACTGTGTTTTCAAACTTTTCGATTTTCTCCTTCAGTGGAGTCAGGATGTCGGCAAGTTTATCGGAATGTTGTTGTTGAATCATCCGGGAATTATCGAAAATAATTTTGTTGGCTATATTTTCAAATTGTTCCTTAATTTTTTTGTGCAACTCTTCCAGCTCTGACTTTTGTTTATCAAGTTTTTCCTGTAATGATTTTGTATTGGCATCTTCGCGTGATAAATCCATGCTCAAGGCAGTGAGTCGTTCCTGGTTCTGGTAGTATTCCTTTTTCTTCTCTTCCAGTTCCGTCCTCATATCCTGCATCCTGTGGTCTGCAACAGCTTTATCCTGTTTCAGGGATGCAAAATCTTCCGATGTAAATGGAAGAGGATGGTGAAATTTTGATTTTGCAAAAAACCATCCGGCCACACCACCGGCCAAAAGCCCTAAAATCAGAAACAATACTAACTGAAATGTATCCATAACCCTATATCAAACTTAGCTTTCAAAATTAGTCAATCCCAACCTGTTTCAGAAATAATTCACCAATCCAAAATGGATTTTGGCAGCACGGAACTTGACCGGGTTACCAAACTCCTGGCCAAGGGCATAACTGAATGAAAATATTCCAAGTTTAGTTTCAAAATTAATACCGGCTCCAAAACCTGAAGGAGTGTCATTGAGATAAGAAGTCTCGGTTAATCGCTCATACCAGGCTGCATTATAAAAAATAAAAAGATTTGAGTTTTGCTCCAGCAGATACCTGAATTCAACCTTTCCAATTGCATAAAAAGAAGCAGTGATCGATTCTTCATCAAAACCTCTCAGCGTTTTAAGTCCACCGATCCTGAACAATTCATTGTCGAAAGTGGATTCTCCGCTCAACCCACCACCCGACACCCCAAGGTTCACCACACTCCTTGCAAAGACAGGAAAATAGAAATCAAATATTCCTTCACCGCTGTATTGCACAGTTTTCAAATCAAGGCTGTCGTAGACTTCAGGATTCAACTGGCCATTTCTTGAGATTTTTTTGTTTCCTGCCATAGCAGAAAACTCAGCATTAAAACCTTTGCGAGGATTGATTCTGTAATCGAGTTTCATTGATTTAAAACCTAATCCATAAGAAGTTACATGCACATCTGCAAATGGAGGCAGCACAGTAGAATTTTCATATGCATCTGTAGACAAGAGCGTTGATTTTTTATCATTAATAAACACTTTCAGGTAGTTGCCACCCTTCAGCAAAAATTGCACTCCACCTCCCAATATCACCTCCAGGTACGTTGTATCTTTTTTATAGATACCCAGGTTTAAGTCAATTCCAAAAGGAGTGGAAAAAATGAAAGGGTAATTCACTCTCACTTTTAAATCCTGGGTTTTAGGCGCAGGTTGTTTCCAGTTCAGATCAAGCAATTCACCTTTCCCAAAACTGCTCAACAACCTGATCCGAAGATCTCCTGTCACCTTTACTTTTCCTGTTTCGTCGTCATCAGGTAAAATCCCGATTATACCATCTACCTGGCTTGCCTTTTTATCTTCAAGGTACAAAAGCACTCTTGCATTTTTATCGGTGAAGGCTACATTAAATGGTCTTATTTCAGAAACCATCGGAAGTTCCCTTAACCTGCTTGAAATTTTCCTGATGATACTCTCATTATACAAATCTCCCGGCTTGACTGAGAGGTAACTGTACAGGTAAGTTTTCGACAATCGTGATTCTCCTTTAATAAGCACACTGTCGATTGTAATCATACCATCCTTCTCAAGAAAAACATCTGCAGTAACCATGTTTTCTTCAAACACAAAATTCTGATAATGAATACTTGCGAACGGGTATCCATGATTTTCACAATAACCGAGAATTTTATTGTTCAGTTTCGACATATCACCCGGCCGCATCGGTTTTTCATCATACAATTTTTCTCTGAAACCTGCTTCTGATAGCATGCCTTCATCAATATTTCCGTTTCTCAATTTTCGCCATTGATATTGATCTCTTGTATCGAGATATGCTATCAGTGAATCCTTATTCCCGGTAACACTATCAATATTAGCTGCGAGGTATCCTTTATCAAAAAGCTCAGCCATCATTTTATTCAAATTTCTGATTGCAGTAAGCGAATCACTTTGTTTGGAAGACGGAAAATGAGATTTGAAATTCCTGATGTTTTCAGGGTTGTAAAGTTTCACTTCCAAATGGGTCTGGGCATTCGCACCAGCAAATCCTACAAGGATCAGTAGTGCGGTAAAAAACAAAAGTGTAATGTTATTCTTCATACTTACCCTGTACCTAGGTTCCAATCAATTGGTGTTCTTCCCGATTTCAGCAAAATTTCATTGGTTTCTGAGAAATGTTTGCATCCGTAAAACCCCTGATATGCAGAAAACGGTGAAGGGTGAGCTGCTTTCAAAATATGATGTTTCGATGCATCAATAAGGTCTTCTTTAGCCTGCGCATATCGTCCCCAAAGCAGAAACACCAACCCTTTTTGCTCCTCCGACAACAAACGAATTACTGAGTCAGTGAATTGTTCCCAACCTTTTTTTTGATGCGATCCGGGATTACCTGCCCTGACAGTCAGAATAGAATTCAGCAACAGCACTCCCTGGTTCGCCCATTTTTCCAGATTTCCTGATGCAGAAATTGGAATTGCAAGATCCTCACGTAATTCATTGAAAATATTCTTTAGTGAAGGGGGTAATTTCACAGAATCCATTACTGAAAATGAAAGTCCATGGGCTTGATTTGCACCGTGGTATGGATCCTGACCCAAAATTATCACCTTGACTTTACTGACTGGTGTTTTATCAAAAGCATTGAAAATGAGGTGTTCCGGAGGATAAATGACCTGGTTTGCAGCCCGTTCTTCCTCCAGGAAAGCCATTAATTCTTTAAAATATTCTGCATTAAGAGCGTTTTTCAGCAATTTTTCCCAACTTTTCTCCAATTTCAATCGTATATTTGTTTCAGGAAGGTGTTCCATGGGTCATAAAATTGGAATATTTACCGAAAGTCAAATCTAAGTTTTATTTAATTGCTCTGAGAGCAATTAATGCTCAAATTTGGCGTAGTAATTGAGGATTATTTTTTTGTTAGTAACTATAGCTACTTATCAACATATTGATTTTATGTGGAAGTAGTTCCGTTACTTTGCAATCAACTAGTTTATAAAGCGTTAAAAACACTTAAAAGCAATCATACACAAAATGAAAAAATTATCCGCAATTCTTCTGGTAGTATTCGCAATTGGTCTTGTAAGTTCTTGCAAACCAAGGGAAAAATGCCCAGCATACGGAAAAAACCTTCCTAAAAAACACCAACCTTCTACTGTAAATTCGTAAGTCCCCCTTCAAAAATATTTCGATCCGCTTCCTGAAAGAAGCGGATTTTCTTATTTATGCCGGAAAGTAAAACAGCAAAATCCTCATTAAAATGAAGACATTTAAATTTGCCATCAACGGCATAAAAACCGCTTTTTCTTCTGAAAAGAATTTAAAAACCCATCTGGCAATAGCCCTATTGGTTCTTATTGCAGGATGGTATCTGGAGCTTTCAATGATGGAATGGATGCTGTTGATTTTCTGTATAGGAACGGTCATTTCAATGGAATTGCTGAATACCGCCATTGAATATTTTGTGGACTTTTACTCTCCTGAAATACATCCGCAGGCAGGAAAAATCAAGGATATTGCAGCAGGAGCAGTTTTGGTGGTGGCACTTATGTCAGTTGCGATCGGACTGATCATCTTCATACCAAAAATCGCAGCGTTGATTTAATACCTGATATTTTCAGGATTCAATGCCCATTGCTTGAAAACATCCTTCGCGGGTTTCATGGGAATATAAATCATCGGGATTTTCCGATTCTCACCCGACAACTTGATTTCCTCATAAATCATTGCATCATCAAAGCCAGCAGTTGCAGCATCCTGGCGGGTACTTGCAAAATACACCTTATCGGGACGGGCCCAGTAAATAGCGCCAAGGCACATAGGGCAAGGTTCGCAGGATGAATAGATTTCGCAACCTGTTAACTGAAAAGTCCCTAACGTTTTACAAGCATCCCGTATCGCAACTATTTCAGCATGTGCACTTGGATCGTTTGTAAGAGTGACCTGGTTGAACCCCTGTCCTACGATCAATCCATTTTTCACAACAAGTGCTCCAAACGGCCCCCCATGTCCTGCAATGGAACCAGACCGTGAAAGATCAATAGCTCTTTGAAGAAAAAAAGTATGGGAAGATTTGTCGGTCATGTGCCAGCCAGTTGAAAAAATACAAACGTTACTCTTTGTTCCAAATCGGGATGCAGGCTCAGGGCTACCGGGCAGGTTAATGCAGCTTTTTCAATGATCATTTTTGTGTGATCGTCATAACTGATTTCAGGAAAATCCAGTGACACTTCCACACCAGATACTCTGCGTGGATTTGAAGCCATAATTTTAATGACGCTCGCTGTGGTACCATCGATATTAAATCCGTGTGTTTTAGCAGCAATTCCGATAGTAGTCAGCATACAGGATCCCAATGAAGTAGCCAGAAGGTCAGTCGGCGAAAAAGCTTCACCTTTTCCATGATTATCAACCGGCGCATCGGAGATAATTTCATTTCCTGATTTGACATGTGTCGCTTTTGTGCGAAGATTACCTTTATAGATGATTTGGGATGTGATCATGTTTCAAATTTAGCAATAAATCACCCAAAAATTCATTAAATATTATCTATCTTTGTTTGGTATAAGCAGCTATGAAACGCTTTTTGATATTTGTTTTTATTTTAATTGCCCACTATTCTTTCGGGCAAACAAATCCTTTTGAATATGAGGAGGAAAAACCGCCACTCATGAAAAACGAGTTTACTTTTGGCGTTAACGTACATACAGCAGGATGGGGAATCACTACCAGGAGAAGTAAAAATAAAACCTGGGACAAAAAAAGGGTTCTGGAACTTGAAATTGTGAATATGAAGCATCCGAAAGAGGTGCGTTCAGTTAATCCATATTTCGACAATGCAAAATCGTTTTTCTATGGAAAAATGAATACAATGACTGTCATCAGGACTGCTATTGGAAGGCAAAATGTGATGTTCAGCAAAGCCGAAAAAGGCGGGGTTGAAGTAAGGCTCCATTATTCAGGCGGAATGTCGCTTGCCCTGGTAAAACCGGTATATCTTAACATTTTATACCCAACAGGCATCAATAGGGAATACGCGGTAATAGTGGAAAAGTATGATCCTGAAAGGCATTACGTTGATAATATTTATGGTCGAGCTCCTTTTACCTATGGTTTTGGTGAAATAAGGCCTTATCCCGGGGTTTATGGTAAACTCGGTCTAGCTTTCGAATATGGAACTCATTCCGAAGACATAAAGTGCATTGAAACCGGAATTACCCTTGATGCATACGGCAAAAAAGTCCCTATCATGGCATATACAGAGAACAGCCAGGTATATATCAACTTTTACATCAACCTTCTTTACGGAAGAAAGTGGTAATTTTGTGACCTGATTTCCTCGTATGTCCGATACTCCTATTTCACTTACTAACGAAAACCGCGTCCGCAAACCGGATTGGTTGAGAGTTAAATTGCCTATTGGCGAAGAATACCGTAAAGTACGCTCCCTTGTAACCGACAATAAACTTCACACCATCTGCGAAAGCGGAAATTGCCCGAATATGGGAGAATGCTGGGGTGCAGGTACTGCAACTTTTATGATCCTGGGAAACGTGTGTACACGCTCCTGCGGATTTTGTGCTGTAGCAACAGGCAGGCCTTCTGCTGTCGATATGAACGAACCGGCACGTGTGGCTGAATCAGTAAAGCTGATGCAACTAAAGCATTGTGTAATTACTTCAGTTGACCGCGATGATCTGAAAGATGGTGGAGCCAATATCTGGGTTGAAACAATCAGGGCAATAAGGGCTGCTGCTCCGGGAACAACCATGGAAACTCTCATTCCCGATTTTCAGGGTAAAATGGACAACCTTCAACTAGTGATAGATGAAAAACCGGAAGTTATTTCTCACAACCTTGAAACAGTGCGCAGGCTCACAAAAGAAGTTCGGGTTCAGGCTCGTTACGACAGAAGCCTTGATGTACTCAAAAGAATTTCAGAGCATAAAGTAAATGCGAAATCCGGAATCATGCTTGGACTTGGAGAATCACAGGAAGAAGTGCTTGAATCACTACGCGATCTTCGTAATGCAGGAGTGGTAATTGTTACTCTTGGCCAATATCTGCAACCCACAAAAAATCATTTACCTGTTTCAGAATTTATCCATCCGGATACCTTCGCTTTCTTTAAAGAAGAAGGCATGAAAATGGGATTTAAATATATTGAGAGCGGTCCGCTGGTAAGATCATCTTATCATGCCGAGCGACATATTTTTTAGTGGTTTTTTTCGTTTTCTGAGAAGTCAATTTCCTTACACATCTTAAATTCACAAAGTATATGGGTACTAAAATCAAAGTAGCAATAAATGGCTTTGGCAGGATTGGAAGGATTGTCTTCCGGAAATTATGCGAAAGAAATAATGTGGAAGTTGTTGGTATTAATGATCTGACCGACAGTGCCACACTGGCCCATTTATTAAAATATGATTCCATTCACAGGATGTTTCATTTGCCAGTTACCTCAGGTGAAAACAGTTTAGTAGTGAATGGAAAATCTATTCCTGTTTTTTCTGAAAAAGATCCTTCACTCCTTCCGTGGGGCAAGCTTGAAGTTGATGTAGTAATTGAATCCACAGGACGATTTACCAGATCAGCAGAAGCTGCATTGCATTTAAAAGCCGGAGCAAAAAAAGTTATTATTTCCGCTCCTGCGAAAGATACAGTCAAAACAATTGTGTTGGGAGTAAACGATCACGTTTTGACAAAAGAAGATACAATCATTTCAAATGCATCGTGCACTACCAACAATACAGCACCTATGATCAGGGTGATTGAAGAAAACTGGGGAATAGAATCAGCTTACATTACCACTGTCCATGCATATACCGGTGATCAAAACCTGCACGATGGACCGCATAAAGATTTGCGTAGGGCTCGTGCTGCAGCCTGTTCAATTATTCCAACAACTACAGGTGCGGCAAAAGCCATTACAGAAGTTTTTCCTCATCTTAAAGGGAAAATCGGCGGTGCCGGAATAAGGGTTCCAGTACCTGACGGATCGTTGACAGATATCACCTGTGTGGTTAAAAAAAATACCACAATGGAAGAGATTAATTCTGTTTTCAAAAATGCTGCAGATACCTACCTCAAAAATATTTTGCAATACACATCAGATCCAATCGTGTCTATTGATATTGTAGGCAACCCTTACTCCTGTATTTTTGATTCACAACTCACTTCAGTAATTGGCAACATGGTTAAAGTTGTAGGTTGGTATGATAACGAAATGGGATACTCTGCCAGACTCGCCGATCTTATTGAAAAGTGGGCTGAGTTAAAATAAAAAAACTTTTATAAAAAAAAGCGGCTGTCATTTGCATGACAGCCGCTTTTTTATTGGAATAAATTATCAGTCCTTAACGAAACGGTTTACTGAAGTTCCCTGAGCTGAAGTGACTTCAATCACATAAACTCCTGATTTCAATGAACCAATATTAAGAGTAGATTCTTTAGTGTTATCAGTAATTACTTCACTCTGATTAATCAGGGTGCGACCAGCAAGATCAGTAACCTTGATAGTAACCTGACCTGAAACTGTACCATCATGAATTACATTCAAGCGATCAGAAGCAGGGTTAGGATATACTGAAGAAGTAACTGTTGATGTGCCACCTGCCTGAATTCTGCAGCTGTAAGCAATTACAAGAGCTCTAGCTGAACCAGCACCGCATGCATTTACACCTTTAGCTGAAACAGAACCTGCATTAGCACCAAAGCTCACAGTTACAGAATTTGTACCTGCACCTGCAGTGATTGAAGCTCCTGTTGGAACAGTCCAGACATAAGAAGTAGCACCAGGAAGTGGGGCAACACTGTAAACGTTACCTGTACTGTTTGCACAAGGAGCAGCGTTACCATTAACTACAGCCGGACGAGCAGGAAATGCAGTTAATGTTTTAAGTCTTGGAGCACTTGTTCCACATGCATTTTGTGAAGTAACTGAAACATCACCATTTGTAAATGCAGGAGCAAAATCTAAAGTAGCAGCGTTTGTACCTTGTCCAGCTGAAACTGTACTGTTTGTTGGAGCAGTCCAGTTATATTGAGTAGCTCCTGAAACGTTAGTTACAGAGAATACCTGGGAAGCATTACAAAGATTTGTATTTGTTCCGGTGATTGCACCTGGAACAGCAGGAGTAGAAATAATGTTAGCACAACGCTGTGGCGTAGTCATACAAGCATTGCTTGCAGTCACACAAATCTGACCTGATGTAAATGAAGGACCGAAATCGAAAGTAGCAGAAGTAGTACCCTGACCTGATGCAACAGTTGCATTAGCCGGAGCAATCCAGGTATAAGATGCAGCTCCAACAACAGCAGTTACTGAGAATGCAACACCTGTAGCATTTGGACAAGCAACAGGTACTGTAGTTGAGAAAACAGGAGTTGAAATATTCTGTCTTGCCCAAATTGCAACTGCATGTCCGCCGCCGCACTGATTCACACCTCTAACGTTGATAGCATATCCTGAATTAGGAGTAGGTCCAAAGTCAACAGTTACAGCAGTAGTTCCCTGACCGCTTGCAAAAGTAACACCTGTGTTACCTGTCCACTGGTAAGAAAGTGCACCAGGTATCGGGCTGATAGAATAAGGCATACCAGTTTGACCATCACAAGCAACAGTATCACCAACGATTGCTCCTGGAAGATCAGGTTTAGCAGTTACATTGATAAGAGCTGGAAGTGAAGTATCAGGATCAGAACAAGTACTGCTTACGATAACATCATAAAGACCAGCATCAGTAAGCGCAATTGAATCGATCATAAGGTCTGCGGTAGTTGAACCTGAAAGGTGACCACCATCAACAAGGTCAATTCCGTCTTTTCTCCACTGGTAGCTAAGTCCGCCACCTGGTGAGAATACATGCAGAGTATGCACAGCACCAGTACAAAGATCAGCGCTATCCGGATCATCAGATACGAATACTTCGCCGTCGAGACGTAGTTTTGATTCCGGAGAAATTCCACAAGCGTTAACAGCAACAACAGTTACATAACCATTGTTCAGATTGCTTGCAAAAAGGATATCAGCAGAAGTAGTTCCTTGTCCGGCAACTACAGTAGATCCTGCAGGAGGAGTCCATGTGTAAGAAGTTGCATAAGGTACAGGAGCGATGGTATAAGTTTGAGTTGTACCGCAAAGACCTGAAATCGGACCTGTGATATCACCTGGCTTAGCAGCTGTAGAACGTGTATAAAGTGATCTTTGCGCACTTGTTCCGCAACCATTTGTGTTTGCAACTTTCACATATCCTGTAAGGTAACCTGCAGGGAAAGTAATGTCAGCCTGGTTAGTTCCTTGTCCAACAATTGTAGAACCTGCTGGTCCAGTCCAAGTGTAAGTAGTAACCCCAGCTACAATCGGAGTAGAGAAAGTGTAAGTTGTGTTTTCACAAGTTTCAGTCGGTCCGGTGATAGAAGCAGGAGTACCTGCATTGTTAGGACTGATATTTTTTGAAACTGGTCCGCGAACACCGCAGCCGTTGAATGCAGTCACAGTTAAACCACCTGCAGCAGTAAATCCTGCTCCAAAGTCAACAGTCACTGAAGTAGCTGTAGTTTGCAGTGAAGTTTGTCCACCGATAGTAGCACCGGGAGGGCAATTCCAAACATAATACACAGCTCTCAGGGTTGGGTTGATAGAATAAACCTTTGATTCACCCGGACAAGCCGAAGTTGATCCGAGGTAATTGTTGATTCCACCAGGGATAGAAGTGTTTTTAGTAACATTTGTTGGCAGTGAAGCCTCGTTACAACTTACACCGTCATTCACTGTAACAATGTAAGCGCCAGCAGTTGTAACTGAGATTGCCTGAGTAGTTTCACCTGTGCTCCATAAATAGGAAACACCGGCTGTTGCTGTAAGAGTAACCGAACCACCAGTACACAGATCGATCGGACCTGATGCTGTGATTGTTGGAGTTGGACACTGCGCCATGGCTGCATTCAGGCTGCACACGAGTACGAGTGCGCCAAAAAATGTCGCCACTTTCTTTCCAATAGTCGTGCTAATGGATTTTCTGAAGTAGTTTTTCTTTGTCATAATGGGTAGTTTTAGTTTTCTTAGTTACACTCAATCAATAAAACCCTCAAAACAGTTGTAAAATGGGAGTTCATCAATTGGACATGCCTAATTGATTAGTTTGTTCTCAAAGTTATGGAATGTTGGCAATATCCAAAACAGTTTTTACGAACTTTGGAATAAAACTTATTATATAATTGATTATCAACTAATTAAATTAATAATTCAATTACAAAATCCTTTAAAAACATGATGAACTACAATAATTCAATGAAGTGTATGTTTTTTAAGGGATGAAAAAGGTGCATTGTTTTTTGCAAAAGCCCATGAATACTGGCCTCATCAATGGAATCCGCAAAAAAAATTTATCCACAACCCCATGTTGATTTAATAGCTGGACTGTACAAATATCATAGCACTATTAATAAGTAAATTTACCTCTTAAACTATTTTCGACAATGGCACCAAAGGGAAACAGGGTTAGGAATCAAAAATCAGAAGATCTGGTTGAGGTAGCTGAGAAGCCGAAGGTAAAAGAACCAAAGGAGAAGGTGAAGAAGTCTGCGCGGAAATCTTTTGACTTTTCACGCGTGACTGATTTTTTAGAAAATGAAAAACTGCACAAGGTTACCGGGTTGTTTTTGATTCTGATTTCCGTTTTCATGCTTGTTGCTTTCACATCATTTTTCTTTACATGGGATGCAGATCATGATAAAGTTTCTGGTTCATGGTGGACAATGTTTACAAGACCGGATATACAAGTGGATAACTGGCTGGGAAAATTCGGTGCTATCATTTCACATCAGTTCATGGAAAAATGGTTTGGTGTTT
>Ga0190274_10000479_pt1 | contig 24205 bp, 15 predicted proteins | sample Popmic531T_FD_133002 | JGI IMG/M metagenome (GOLD analysis project Ga0190274, IMG submission 133002) | Populus adjacent soil microbial communities from riparian zone of Yellowstone River, Montana, USA - 531 T | ecosystem: Environmental > Terrestrial > Soil > Riparian zone | place: USA: Montana... | reverse complement strand
TCGATACACTTTCTGAAAATCTTGATTTATCATCGCTGACAGTCGTGGCATCAAGCCATCCTTGTGCATTCAGGCTTTATCCCAATCGATTGATGGAATTTAAATTCGAAAATGTTTTGCTTCCTGACTCCACTACAAACGAAGCAGGCAGTCATGGTTTTGTGACCTATCAATTAAAGCCCAAATCTTCTCTACTTCCCGGTGACTTCATAAATAACACTGCTTATATTTATTTCGACTACAACGAAGCAGTTGCAACGAACATTGTACAAACAGAAATACAATTCATCGTGAATACTTCTGACGTGAAGGAAATGTCCTTTCAGGTTTTCCCCATTCCTGCCGATAACCGCATATTTATCCGGAGCTCTCCCGATATCTATCGGGAAGAACGACTACCTGAATCCTATCGTATTACAGACCTAAGCGGAAAAACAATTCAGTCCAATGTTTTCAATCAAGATCTGTCGAATGTAGAAATTGATTTATCAAACCTGGAGCCTGCAATGTATTTTCTGGAGATTCAAGACCAGCTTCATTATCAATCTGCTTATCGCTTTGTGGTAATTCACCGATAATTTCAATCTTCGCATCACTTCTAAATCCTGATGAAAAATCTGTACTGTATTTTATTAAGTCTGCTAGCATTTTCTTCATGCAAACAGAATCATTCTATTGAAGAGGAAGAAAAAACCAGCAAGAGCGATTGGTTTATAAGCCAGCGAATGTTTCCTTATGATAAGCCAGATTATGCGGCTTACAAAAATTCAATTCAATGGATGTATTCGCAGCGTGCAGCCATGCGCAGCACGCAAATGAATACCTGGGAATATGCAGGACCTGAAAACCTCGGTGGACGCGTTGTAGACGTGGAGATGCTGCCGAATGATTTCAACACAATGTATGCATGTGCAGCTTCGGGCGGAATTTTCAAGACACTAGATGCAGGAAATTCATGGGCTGCAATCTTTGATGAGAGCCCATCACTTTCCATCGGAGATCTTGCCATTGCACCATCCAATACGAACATCCTTTACTGTGGAACCGGTGAAGCCAATGCAGGCGGCGGATCCCTTTGTTATGACGGAGCAGGAATTTTTAAATCGACAGATGCCGGAGCAACGTGGAATTATTCAGGATTGGAGCTTACACGCAATACCGGGCGCATTGCCGTTGATCCGAAAAATCCAGACCGTGCCTATGCGGCAACGATGGGTGATCTGTTTGGAAACAATCCTGACCGCGGACTGTACCGCACAACAGATGGGGGCGTGAACTGGCAACAGGTATTATTCAGTGATGACTCCACGGGAGCAATCGATGTTGTGATACATCCTCAGCATACCGATACGATTTTTGCCTGCATGTGGACGCGTGTTCGCCAGCCGGACCGGAGGAATTACGGAGGCCCCGCTTCAGGAATTTACCGCAGCTATGATGGTGGAAATACCTGGACGAAACTTGCTCTTGGATTGCCAACTTATTCACTTGGCAGGATCGGCATCGACATATCTAAATCAAATCCGAATATCCTTTATGCACTCATGACTGATTCCACAGGAGGAAATGCCGTGATTGTAAAATCAGCTAACAACGGCGATACATGGAATAATGTCACCAATAATTTTGTCCCGAATACTTATAGCTATTGGTATGGAAGAATTAAAATTGATCCTGTTGATCCGGATGTAGTTTATGCAATTGATTTTGATTTATGGAAGACGACTGATGGTGGACAAAACTGGGACCAACAGTTTTCAGTGACACACGTCGACCAGCATGAAGTTTATATTCACCCGCAAAATCCGGATTTGGTTATACTCGGTAACGACGGAGGTTTTTTTGTTTCACCGGATGGCGGTGTCACTTTTGTTTTGAATGAAGAACTTCCCATCATGCAATTTTATACCTGCGAAATGGATGAACAGAATCCCCACATCATTCTCGGAGGATCACAGGACAATGGCGTGAACAGGACGTTTGCAGGATCAATGAATGACTGGTACAGCATTTATGGAGGCGATGGATTTGGGGTGCTTGTCGATCCAAATGATTCCACAATCGTTTACATGGAAAGCCAATACGGTAATATCAATACCGGCACCAATGGTATTGATCCGACAGACCGATTCAATTGGAACACTCCTTTTATTTTCAACCCGGGAAATTCAAACACACTTTATTTTGGGACTGAGGCATTGTATAAAACGACTGACCGAGGGCTGAACTGGAATCCGCTTAGTGCTGATCTTACCAATGGAAGTCTCGCGGTATCATACCCGATTGTGTTTGCAACCATCACTACAATTGCAGTCTCTCCTGTAGATACCAATGTGATTTACATTGGAACAGATGACGGCAACATTCAAATGACGACAGATGAAGGCGCATCATGGAACCTGGTTTCATCTTCGCTTCCTGTAAGGTGGGTAACGCACCTTGAAGCCGATCCACGTGATGCGATGAGTGTGTATGCAACACTTTCCGGATACAGATATCATGAAAATACAAAACATGTTTATCACACACCGGATGGTGGGAACACATGGAATGATATCAGCGGAAACCTGCCCGATGTTCCGTGTAACGACATCGTACTGGACACTACATATTCTACGCTTTACCTGGCCACAGACATCGGCGTATTCTATTCATATATTGGAAGTAATTTTTGGCAATTGCTTGGAACAGGTCTGCCGCTGGTTCCCGTCTGCGATTTAAGACTTCATAATCCTACGCATAAACTGCTTGCTGCAACGTATGGCCGGTCCATGTATTCCTTCGACCTTAATATCCTCACAGCAGCGAGTGCCCCGGCTGCAATATCAGCCTTCTCTGTTTTTATACTGCAAAATCCGTTTAAAGATTTTCTCTCCGTTAATATTTATTCCGGAAAGAATGGAATTGCCACGATGCGTCTTTTTGATTTCGTGGGAAAAATAGTCTATGATCAGGAATTAAATCTTCATACCGGAATTAACAGGCATGAATTTAATCTCACCAGAGAAAATCTTCAATCAGGAATATATTTCCTGGAAGCGATGCAGGACAATGAACGGATCGTCAGAAAAGTTTGCGTGAAATAATTTTACGGGTATCATTCCACCAGGAAACGACCCTGGTATATTTTTTTGCCGGAATGAATTCTCAGGAAATATACTCCCGTTGCAAAACCGGAAACGTCAATGCCTTTATTCTTCATATACGATCCGGACAATACACATTTTGAAAAGGCATCATAGATCTCCATCCTGGGATCTTTTCCAGGTATCTCATCTGAAATATAAAGCTGCCCTTTCACAGGATTTGGATAAACCATTACCACATTCACATTTTCAATTTCATTAACTCCCGTTCCACCGCAGATCAGGTTTTCGGAATAAGAAAGAAATGAAGAGGTGACAGGTTCTGAAACTGCATTTCCTAAAAACGGAGTATTTGTAAATGATACATCGGTAAGAACTGTTGTGGCATTGGTAACATTAACCAATGTTGTATCAGTAAAGCTGCATCCTGTTGCATCAAGGTCCAATCTTGAAACAAAATAACTGTTGCCGAGCTTCCCTGTAAAAACAATGTTCCCGGATCCATCCTTAAAGAGTTTCAAAGCTGATGCTCCTCCTGTAGATGATGGCTCCCACTTGCGCGTCCACGAGACAGTTCCGGAAGCCGAAATCTTAGTGATATAAGCATTCAGCTGGTTGTCGTATGTCGCAACAAAAAAATCATGCGAAGAACTTTCAATGATGGAACTACCATTCAGCGTTCCGTTCGTAATTGCAAGTTGTTTTGCCCATATCTTATTTCCCAACGAATCGAATTTCAATACAATTGTAGAGTATTGATTGCCCGGCATATTTTCACATACAAAGAGACTGTATGAATTACCATCGGAAGTAACGGTAACATCCACGATGTCATTTTTAAAATTTCCTCCTGCAGTAATGTGTTTGCACCACTGCACACCTGACTGGTTCGTTTTCATCAGCAGTCCTCCGCGCGTTGTACCGGTGTTGAAATTTGCATGTCCGCTTAAAATATGAGAAGAGGATCCTGCAATTGGCTCCGCATCAAATACTCTGAACAACACTGTAATGCCAGGTACAGACTTGAATCCCGTCGAAATATTTCCGTTCGCATCTGTTTCAATCCTGTATAGATCGTTCGAGGGCGTTTCGGCGTAAGTGTACATGCTGAAATTATTTCCATTGGGAATCATGCGGATAATTTGCCCGTGCCAGAAGCTCGTATTGTCAAAATATTTGGCCCAAACCACATTTCCATTTAAATCTGTTTTGATCATCTGGGGATGAAAAAAACCTGTGTCAGAACTTTTTCCACCAATCAGAAATCCGTTTCCCGTGTAAGCAATGCAGCTCATAAAATCGAAATGGGTTAACGTGTTGAACTCTTTATGAGAAACAGTTACATCACTATCATTCAGGAAAACCAGGTTTATCAACGACGAATCGTTCCCATATCTTGAATAACCCGCAAGCAGATTTCCGCCTCCCTGAAGAGGAATAAATCCCTGGATATTGCAATCAGGAACTGCTGAATAAATAGTTTGTCTCTGCGATTGTGCTGTCATCACTGAGGGTAAAAAAAACAGCACGAATAAAATTTTCTTCATTTTAAAAGTTGAATTTCGGGGCGTGAAGATCAAAAAAAATTATTGTCCGGCAATGCAGGGGCTTAGAGGTGTTACAGTTTCAGAACCAATAGATTCAATTCCTGAGGGAATCGGTCAGTGCCTGGGTGAAATCCAAGCCTCTCAGTTTTGAATTCCGGTAAATTTTGGAAACGAATGCAGTATCGGTTGCCAATAACATAGCTTGTTGCCTCACATCTTCCGGGTATGAAGTAGAATCAGCATATATTTTTTCCCTTAGGATTGCAGGCAGGTATGTCGTATAACTTTTTTTCTCCTGGTATGTGAGCCGTATACCATAGAGCTTGTCAATGTACACATAGGCAGAATCTCTTTTTCCCACATTGAAATAACATGCACTGATATTCAAAAGTGAATGTGGGAAATAGGGAGTGATTGAAAGTGCCCGCTGGTAAATTTGTATAGCCCTCTCACGCTCATCCGACTGCTCAAGTGTAGTGGCCAAATCGTTCAGCAATTGAATGTGATAAGGGTTTTTCTCAAACGCATCTTCATAAGCAGCCTTTGCTGCTGCGACTTGTCCGCTGTAAAAAAGTGCCATGCCTTTGTACCACGTAAATGGAGTCGCCGTTTCATCAACAGGAAAATACCATGACGAAGCCCTTTCAGATTCCCTGACGATGCGCGCAAAGTTCTTTTGCTTTTTAGCTACCTGCAGCAATTTTGAATGCAACTCACCCTGGTATCGTATGGTTCCCGCGACAATCGCCCAAACACTTATGATTCCACTTGCTATAAGGATGATTTTCCAAACGCTTTGCAAAGATTTTTTTTGAAACGCATTTTCGTTTTCAGTCAGGGCAAAATACATTCCCGCAAATACAGAGAGCTGTATCCAGGCATAGAATCTTACCCTCGGAAATGAAAACATGCTTGTAACAGCAAAGCAGATGACGGCAAATAAAATTCCCGCATACCACAATTGATCATTCTGTGATCTGATTTTTCTGAATGAAACCCATGCGATAGATGTGAGAAATAAGATAAAAGCAACTGCTGCCGGCAGTCCGGCCTCTGACGCCATGAGCAGGTAATCGTTGTGCGGGTGTTCATAGTGGGTTGCTCCAGTTTCGATATACCTTGTACCACTGATGCCATACTTTGGATAGAGCAATTTCCAGTTACCTGCTCCGCAACCGCTCAGCGGATATTCCTGGATGAGCCCTAACGTATTTCTCCAAAGCAAGATCCGTTCAAAGGTGCTGTTGTTGTTACTGCGTGCAGTTGAATCTGCCAGCGAAGGATTTGACAGGTATTTGTTAACGACCTCTATCCTCGCGCTAAAATTTTTCATTGCACCGGTTTGAAAAAGAATAATCCCGCCGATCAGGATTGTTGCTGCAATCATGGCGACAATTTTCAAGGCAGAAATTTTTTTCACAAGCCTTCCATAATAAATTGCAGTTCCAGCAATCAATGCAGCCATTAGAACAGCAACGACCGCTGCCATTGACCTCACAGTGAAGATGGAAATCACAAGCAACAGAATATTGACCAGCGATAAATATTTAAAGAACTTTTTAAATGTGAAAAATGAGATGACGGAAAAAACCAGGAGCAAACAAACCAGTTCCGCATAGAAATTTTTATTGCCCAGCGTTGACGCAACGTGAAGACTGTAATCGAATACCTTATCGAGTGACGGGTTGAAAGCAAGCTTAAACCATTGGAAAAAATAAATGCAGGAAAGCAGGAGGGCTGTAACCTGGGAAAATTTCAGCATGATAATACGGTTCGCCTGCTCCCGAAACAAAACTGCCGTCAGCAACATGACCGGTAACCCAAGAAATGTTTTCAGCCATTCATACCATGCATCTCCCGGGTTCAGGGATTTTGTGATGCTCAAAGCATACAACAAAAGAAAAGCACCCAATGAAATTACGGGTATCGATTTCAGCAAGGAAGCATTTTCAGATTTCCTGAAAATCATTACGATGGTCAACACCGCAACACTTGCAGCAACTAAAATAACCCGCGGGGAAATGAAAGGATCAAGAAGCCTGTATGAAACGCAGATGGGCATCCCCACAAACATGGCAAGGCAGAAAAATATTTCCGGCGTCAAGTATTTCTTTAACATTTCTTAGCCACTAATTTCACGAATTAACACTAAATTTTAATACTAATAGATGCTTGGTTTCAATTAGTATAATTAGTGGCGTTCAAAAACACAATTGAATGATATAATCTTTTCTCTACATTCGTCACTCGTTTATCACACACCCACTCATGAAGAGATTACTCCCGCTGGCTTTGAGCATGATTTTTCTATGCCTCGCCGCCAAAGCCCAGGTTACGTTTCCGGTAAATGGAACAACCAATCCAAAACACCTTACTTACGCATTCAGGAATGCGAAAATATTCACCGACTATAAAACATCCATTGATTCAGCCACTCTGCTGATCCGGGATGGTTACGTAATTGACGCAGGAAAAAATATCAGTGTTCCCCCGGATGCAGTTGTTTATGACATGAAGGGAAAATTTATCTATCCGTCGTTGATAGATATTTTTACTGATTACGGTTTGCCTGATGTTCCAAAAAGAAAGGATGAGGAAACACCTCAATTCCTTTCTGCAACAAAAGGAGCCTTTGGCTGGAACCAGGCCATCCGTGCCGAATATGAAGCGCATAAAAATTTTTCTGCCGATCCTAAAGAAGCAGATGAATTGCGGAAAATGTTTTTTGGCGCCGTGGTTTCGGTTTGCCGCGATGGAATTGCAAGGGGAACCTCGGCCCTGGTTTCTTTGGGCGATGGAAATGAAAATGATTTTTTCATCAAGGACAAAGCCGCTGCAAATTATTCCTTGGACAAAGGTTCATCTCCACAAGATTACCCGAGTTCGCTGATGGGAACAATTGCATTGCTGCGCCAGACCTATTACGATGCGCAATGGTATATCAATGGCGGGTATAAAAAAGAGTATAATATTTCCCTGGATGCATGGAATAAGATCCAGGACCTGCCGCAGGTTTTTGAAGCAGGCGATAGGCAGAATGAACTTCGTGCCGATAAAATCGGTGATGAGTTCGGAGTGAAATACATCATCAAAGGAAACGGTGAAGAGTACCAGCGCATCGTCGAAATCAAAGAAATGAATGATGCCCTTATCATTCCATTGAATTTCCCGGAAGCATTTGATGTGACCGATCCTTATGATGCGATGAATATTACACTCGGGCAAATGAAACATTGGGAGCTCGCTCCAACCAATCCATCGGCTGTGGAAAAAGCCGGAATTCCTTTTGCCATTACCACTTCCGACCTGAAAGAGAAAAAAGATTTCTGGAAAAATCTTCGCAAAGCAATTGAAAACGGATTGAGTGAAGAAGCAGCTTTGAAATCACTTACGCAAACGCCTGCAGAACTTCTTAAGATCAGCGGACAGGCAGGAGCTTTAAGGAAAGGGATGCTTGCCAATTTTGTAATCACTTCGAAAAATATTTTTGCAAAAGATGTCGTGCTTTATGACAACTGGGTAAAAGGCGTTCGCTACAAGTATGCTGATTATGATGCAAAAGATATCCGCGGAACGTATTCGCTGAACATTGGAACGTTGCCGGCAATAAAACTTCGTGTGAACGGGGATGCGAATGCTCCGGATATGAATGTAGCTGACGACTCTGCCATGACCAAGGTGACATACACCCGGCTGAACAATCTTATCACTCTCCAATTTGAAAAGAAAAAAAGTGAACCGAAAGGAATCTTCAGACTCAGTGGTTATGTGAAGGATGAAAACCCAAATGACTGGCGCGGTACCGGGCAATTGCCGAACGGAGAATGGATCAGTTGGAGTTCAAAGCTGGATTCATCATTTGTGCAGCCTGCCCGCAAGGACACCACAAAAAAAGATTCCCTCAAATTGGGAGCTGTCACTTATCCGTTTATGGCTTATGGCTGGAAGGAAGCGCCCGTACAGAAAACCGTACTCTTTAAAAATGCTACGGTTTGGACAAATGAAGCTGAAGGCATTTTGCAAAACACCGACGTACTGATCTCCGGAGGAAAAATTCAAAAAGTTGGAAAAAATCTTTCTGAGCCTTCGGCGGAAGTAATTGATGCCGCCGGAAAAAATCTCACTTCGGGAATCATTGATGAACATTCACATATCTGCGCCAGCGGCAATCTGAATGAGGGAACACAATCATCATCGGCGGAAGTGCGTGTAGCTGATATTATCGATGCAGAGGATATCAACCTCTACCGCCAGCTTGCAGGTGGCGTAACGTGTTCACACATTCTACATGGCAGCGCCAACGCAATCGGTGGTCAATCGCAACTCATCAAGGAACGTTGGGGATCGTCTCCTGAAAAACTTAAGTTCGAAAGCTGGCCCGGGTTCATCAAATTCGCCTTGGGAGAAAATGTAAAACAAAGCAACTGGGGCGACAAACAAGTATCGCGGTTTCCTCAAACACGCATGGGTGTAGAACAGGTGTACACCGATTATTTCACGCGCGCGAAAGAATACAGCCCCCCAGCCCCCAAAGGGGGAGAAGCAGCCATTCCTTTCAGGAGGGATCTTGAACTTGATGCACTGAAAGAAATTCTCGACGGAAAAAGATTCATCACTTGTCATTCATACGAGCAAAGCGAAATCAACATGCTCATGCATGTGGCAGATTCGTTTGGCTTCAAGGTGAATACATTCACTCACATCCTTGAAGGATATAAAGTCGCCGATAAAATGAAAGCACATGGCGTGCGAGGTGCATCTTCCTTTGCCGACTGGTGGGCGTACAAGTTCGAAGTGTATGAAGCCATTCCTCACAACGGTGCGCTGATGCATGGCGTGGGATTGAATGTATCATTCAACAGTGACGATGCAGAAATGGCCAGGCGCCTGAACCAGGAAGCCGCAAAAGCGGTCAAGTATGGGGGAGTTAGTGAAACAGAAGCATGGAAGTTTGTAACATTAAATCCCGCGAAGATGCTTCGAGTAGATGACAGGGTCGGATCAGTGAAAGCAGGAAAAGATGCAGACCTTGTTTTATGGAGCGATAACCCTCTGAGTATTTACGCGCAGCCGCTTCAAACTTATGTGGACGGTATTAAATACTTCGACGTTGAAACAGATAAACAGCTTCGCGAAGAGACCAGGAAGGAACGTGCAAGACTTATCCAGAAAATGATTGATGCAAAAAATAAAGGCGAAAGTACACAGAAGCCTGCATTGAAGGCAATGACGTTGCATCATTGCATGGAGGATGAATATGTGATTTTAAAATAATGCACTCCCGATGCGCACAAAGGCGATACGGGATCAGCGAGGCGGCATACGCCAGCCTGCTGAAATGCACAATTAAACAGTCAAACACTAAAAAGAAAATCAAAATGAAGAGCATACTGACAATAATTTTAGCAGTTCTTTTTCTGAATATAAAAGCTCAAAATCCTGCGCCGGCACCTGCGCAATCGGAATCCATTCTCATCATGAATGGCACAGCACACATCGGCAACGGTAAAGTGATTGAGAATTCCGTGATTGCTTTTGAGAACGGGAAAATAACGATGGTAGCTGATGCTACTGTAATTCACCTCGATGGAGACAAATACAAAAAGAAGATCAACGCATTTGGAAAACACGTGTACCCGGGTTTTATCAATTGCAATTCATCGCTTGGTATAACAGAGATTGACCTTGTACGATCAACAAACGACAATTATGAAGTGGGAGATCTCAATCCCAATGTACGCAGCATCATCGCTTACAATACCGATTCAAAAATTATCCCGACCGTAAGATGCAATGGCGTGCTGATGGAAGAGGTCGTGCCTGAAGGCGGCACGATCAGCGGGCAATCATCGGTAGTGGTGCTGGATGCGTGGAACTGGGAGGATGCCGCCTACAAAACAGATGTAGGAATTCATCTCAACTGGCCACGGATGTATGTTTCAAAATATCCCGGTGCTGATCCCGAAGAAAAGCAGCGTGAGCGGATGACCAAAGAGATGAATAACATTGAGCAGTTGTTCAGGGAGGCGAAAGCATATTCACTTTCAAAGCCCGAAGAAAAAAATCTCCGCTTTGAGGCGATGAACGGCTTGTTCAATGGCAGTAAAAAACTTTATGTGCATTGCGGTTACGTGAAAGAAATTCAATCTGCAGTTCTGTTCTGTAAAAAATACGGAGTGAAGATGGTGCTTGTCGACGGACAGGATGCATGGCGCGTAACTGAGTTGCTGAAAGAAAATAACATCCCTGTTATTCTCGGTAGACTTCATTCGCTTCCACCGCGGGAGGATGACGACGTGGATCTTCCTTATAAGCTTCCTTCACTCCTTCACAAAGCCGGAGTTGAATTTGCACTGAGCATTGGCGGTTCATGGCAGACGCGCAATCTTGGATTTATGGCAGGTACTGCTGCTGCATATGGACTCACTAAAGAAGAGGCACTGCAAAGTATCACCTTGACGCCCGCAAAAATTTTAGGCATTGATCAAACAGCAGGCACGATTGAATTCGGAAAAGATGCTACGCTATTTATTTCCAGCGGTGATGCCCTTGATATGAGAACAAATAATGTTGAATCGGCATTTATCAATGGACGGGAGATCAATTTGGATAATGTGCAGAGTCAATTGTATGAGAAGTATAAGCAGAAGTACGGGTTGAAGTGAGAATAAAATACAAAGTATTGAGTATTGAGAATTGAGTACTAAGTACAAACCAAAATCAGGCATCCTGGTGAATGCAAGGAATCAATTCATAAGCGTAAGCACTGCATTCAGCCGACAGTCTTCTTTTTTCGATAGTATTGAAGACCACAATGAAATCCTGCAATGGATGCGCATTCAGGTTCATGAACATTGTCTGCGACATTTTAAAACCGGCGACCGCATCCTTGAGCTCAATTGCGGAACGGGAATCGATGCCGTTTTCTTTGCTGAACAGGGAATGAAAGTTCATGCAACTGATATTTCAGATGGCATGTTGACAGAACTCAGAAAGAAAATTTCTGAAAAAGGATTGGAAGAAAGAATTACGACTCACCAATGTTCCTTTACAGAACTTCAACAGGTTGGTGATAAAAAATTCGATGGGATCTTTTCCGATTTCGGCGGACTGAATTGCGTTCAGGAAATTGACAAGGTGATTGCACAGTTTAAGAACCTGCTGAAGCCGGGAGGAGTTGCAACACTTGTCATCATGCCGCCTGTTTGTCCGTGGGAGTTGCTGCTTGCTTTCAAAGGAAATTTTAAAACTGCATTCCGCAGACTGAAAAAAAATGGCGCACCTTCACACCTGGAAGGCGAAACATTCATGAGTTATTATTTTTCTCCTTCAGAAATTATTAAAGCATTTGGAAGTGAGTATCAGAAAATAGAGTTACAAGGATTGGGATGTTTTGTGCCTCCCCCCTATCTTGAAAATTTTCCGAAGAAAAATCCATCCTCCTTTAATCGTTTAAAAAAGCTGGATGAAAAATATGGTCACACTTTTCCATTCAATAGCTGGGCTGATCATTTTATATTGACGATGCAAAACAAGTGATGGTTGTTCACTTGCACATCGGCACATTGGCTCATTGCAAATCCGTATTTCACCCTACATGCAACGCCACACAAGCCTTTCCTGCCGCAATCTGCTCTGCGCGTTTTTTTGAAAAGTCTTCTCCGCGCGCCATCTCTGCTCCGTCGACCAGGACCCGAACCCGCAACAAACGCTTTCCTCCATTGTCAATTTCTTCCAGCAATTCAAACTCGACTTTTTTGCGTTCCCGTTGTCCCCAGTTAATGAGTTTGCTTTTGAAGTTTGCATCGAGGCCTTCAATCTCATCCATGTCCACATGGTGCTTGATAAACCGTTCGAGCAAAAGTTTGCGCACGGCATCATAACCTTTGTCAATGTACACGGCGCCGATCAATGCCTCAAACGCATCTCCATAAACTGAACGGCTCTTTGCGGATGGATCAATCGAACCATTCATGAAATGATCGATTCCAAGTTTCAACGCAAGCCTGTTGAGGTGTTCGCGGTTTACGATCTTGCTGCGCATTTCTGTGAGAAAGCCTTCTTCCTTGTAAGGAAATTTTTTGAAGAGCAATTCCGCTACAATGGCTCCAAGCACTGCATCTCCTAAATACTCCAAACGTTCATTGCTCAGTTTGATTCCGCTAGGATGCTCTTCTGCACTACTCCTGTGGCTGAAAGCAAGTTTGTACACCGATAAATTATTCGGATAAAAACCAAGCAGGTTCCGCAATGAGTGATGCAGTCTGCGATCGGATGAAAATAAAACTCTTACGGAAGTAGAAATACCCAAAAGCTCACTTGTTTAATGACCTTACAAATATCAAAGATTTAGATTAAAACAAAAAATAATCTTGTGAACGTCTGTATTTGATTGGTCTACAAGGCAAATTGGGTAAGTCTTCTTAGTTACCTAGTCACTTGGTCGCTTAGTTACTTGGTAACTTCCTTTATAAAAATGGTAAACGTCGGAAAGTGATCGCTGTAACCGCCGATGTAGTGGCTGAAATCATAGGTTCTTTTAGGATAGCCTTTGTAACGCCCCTCCTGCTGTATCATCCAGGGTTTTGAAAATATGCGTGCTTCCTTAAAGTAAAATCCCTTTTGTTGTTTGTCGATCCACCCAGAAGAAACCAGGATCTGATCAAACAGGTTCCATGCATCGTTGTATGCAAGGGTACCAATACCTTGCTTGTAATACGCCATCCATGGATTGAACATGCCGCCGGGCTTCAGCTCCTTAATATCTCCTTTTGCACCAATCACATTCGCAACGCTTGGGCTGATAGGATCATCGTTCAAATCGCCCATCAAAATAATCTTGGAATCGGGGTTTATTTTTGTGAGCGAATCAATTTTATGCCGTGCCACCTGTGCTGCCAATGCCCTGGAAGTTGAACTTGCTTCTTCTCCACCCCTGCGTGAAGGCCAGTGGTTGACGAAAATGAAAATCTTTTCTCCTAAAAATTTTCCTTCCACGTACAGGACATCCCTTGTGTAGCGGGGTGCTCCATTTGGATCAACAAGCGGAACAAACAATGCTTCTGAAAACGTTGGCGTGAAATATTTCGGATTGTATAGCAAAGCGACATCAATGCTGCGCACATCCGGTGAGTTGTAATGCACTGCCTTGTAATTCCTCGAAATCAGTTTGGGCATTTTTGCAAGATCGCTGAGTACAGTATCGTTTTCAATTTCTGCACATCCCATGAGTGCAAGTCCGTCAGGAGAAACATCCGTTCCGATGAGTGAAATTACATCCGAAAGCTTTCCCAGCTTGTCGTTGTATACTGCGCCGGTATAATGATTGGCTCCATCCGGTAAAAACTCTTCATCATTCTTTGAAGGGTCATTAATTGTATCGAAAAGGTTTTCGAGATTGTAAAAACCGATAAGCGCTACCTGCATTTTTTTTTCCTGCTTTTCCTTCTCCTGGGCAAAAGCAGTTAAAAAAACAAATAGAAAACAAAGTAATAAATAGGATTGTCTATGCATGCGGATTTTTTAGGGAAGGCGAACTTACTAAAAGTTTAGTGTTCTGAGATCGTAGGTTTGAGTCAGCGCCCTGGCTGCCCCTCATTCAATAGGCGTTCGACTGAGCTCTTGCCGAAGTCTCAAGGCAGGCTTAGTCACTTCGTCACCTAGTCACTTAATCACTTGAATTTTAATATATCCTTGAGCTTTCATTAACTCTTTTCTCCCTTTGAATTTTCATACATTCGCTTCCCCTCAAAACCTATAACCTCTATGAAACGATTAATACCAGTGCTCATTCTGATCTGTGCTGTAAGCATCAGCGGCACACCGGACCAGGCAAAAAAAATTCTTCCTTATCCGATCCTTCAGAAAAAAATGGACAACGGACTTAATGTTGTCACTGTTCCCTATCCAAGTCCCGGCCTTGCAGCCTTTTATATCGTCGTCCGCGCAGGATCAAGGGATGAAATTGAAGCGGGCCATACGGGATTTGCGCACTTCTTTGAACACATGATGTTCAGGGGAACGGATAAATATCCGAATGAAAAATATTCTGAAGTCCTGAAGAGCACAGGCGCATCAGCAAATGCAAACACAAGTCTTGACCGGACGCTGTATCATATGACAGGCAGTGCCGACAAACTTGAATTGATGTTTGAGCTCGAAGCCGACCGTTTTCAAAACCTGAACTATTCTGTTGACGGATTCAAAACAGAGGCAGGTGCGGTGAAAGGCGAGTACACGAAGAATTCGGCAAGTCCTTACGTTCAGCTGAATGAAAAAATTCAGGAAACCGCATTCAAAAACCACACGTACGGCCACACAACGATGGGTTATTTCAAGGACATCGTTGACATGCCGAACCAGTTTGATTATTCGCGTGAGTTTTTCAATCGTTTCTATCGTCCTGAATATTCTACCATCATAGTAGTCGGTGATGTGACGCAGGACAAAGTGAATGCGCTTGCACAAAAATATTTCGGCAACTGGAAACCCGGATCCTATGTTTCAAAGGTCGCTGCTGAAGAACCGCAAAATGAAGCGCGGTACGTGCATATCAAAAAGGCAGGTTTTCCCCCGTACATGGATATAAATTACAAAGGACCTGCATTCAGCGATGAGAGGATGGACATGCCTGCACTTGATGTGATGTGTTCAATCCTGTTTTCCGAAAAATCAGATCTGTATAAGAAGCTTGTACTCCAGGAACAAAAGTGCCGCTTCATCAATGGCGGAGCGCAGGATTCGCGCGACCCATATCTGATCAGCATCGGTGCATCTGTTGTAAAAGCTGAGGACATGCAGTATGTAAAAGATGAAATCGTAAAGGCGCTTGAAAACGCAAAGACAACCCCGTTTGATGCAAAAATAATTTCAGAAACAAAAATGCATCTGAAGAACAGGTTTGCAATGGGCATTGACAATCCAACAAGCATTGCAGAATCCCTCTCAGCTTATACTTGGCTTACGGGCGATCCGGAATCCATCAACCGCACCTATGCGAATTATGAAAAAGTAACTGCAGAGGACATGATGAGTGCAGCAAAGAAATATTTCACTCCATCTACGCTCACGATTGGAACCATTTCGCCTGAAGAAACTGCATCCGTAAAATAAATACCGAACACATTCCCAACATAACCACAATGAAAAAACTATATATGATTCCGGCGGCAGTGTTTTGCCTGCTTGCCCTTACAGCGTCAGCACAGGAAGTAGTGGAGCTGAAGCAACCGAGTTCAAACAAGGTAGTTGTAAAGCTGATGTTCCGCAACGGATCTATCAGCGACCCCGCAGGCAAGGAAGGCCTTACCGATATTACTACAAGCATGATTGCAGACGGCGGAACAACGAAAATGACAAAGTCACAGATTGACGATGCGCTTTATCCATGGTCTGCTTCCATTGGCGCCGGTGTAGATAAAGAAGTTTCGATTTTCACTTTCCAGTGTCCTTCGGCTTACATGAGCCAGTTTTACCCGATCATGATGGATGTGATGACATCTCCTGCTTTTTCCCAGGACGATTTTGCACGCATTAAATCCAATCAGCAGAATTACGTTGACGAAGTGATCCGCTCATCTTCTGATGAGGAGTATAGCAAGAAAGCGCTGGAAGACTATCTTTTCCGCGGAACCAATTACCAGCACATGGTACAGGGTACTTCAATGGCTGTTAAAAGCATTACGCTGGATGATGTAAAGGCCCACTTCAAAAATTATTTTTCCGTTAAAAATGTAATGATCGGAGTTGCCGGAAACTATCCGGCAGATTTTATTTCTAAGCTGAAAGGCGATCTTGCAAAACTTGGAAGCGCACCGGCAGCCATTGCACAGCCTGTAAAACCAAAAATGCCCGTAGGACTTCAGGTTGAGATTGTACAGAAAGACAATGCACTTGGTTCAGCAATCTGCATGGGATTTCCGATAGACATCACCCGGAGCGATGACGATTTTGCTGCGTTGATGGTAGCGAATTCCTGGTTGGGTGAACACCGCAAATCCTATTCACACCTTTACAAAAAGATCCGTGAAGAACGTTCAATGAATTATGGAGACTATACCTACATCGAATGGTATGATAACGGAGGACAGAACATGCTGCCTCCTCCGGGAGTTCCAAGACATTCGAATTATTTTTCAATCTGGATCCGCCCTGTTCAAACTGCAACAGGTCTAAAAAAGCAATACCAGGAACTGAGCAGCATTTCTGTCGGGCATGCACATTATGCAATGCGGATGGCGCTGAAGGAAATGCAAACGGTGATCGATAAAGGAATGTCGAAGGAAGATTTCGAAGCTACACGAACGTTTCTGAAAAGCTATATGAAGCTTTATATTCAATCCACAGAAAGGCAACTCGGCTACCTGATGGATTCACGCTTTTATGGAAGGAAGGATTACATCACAGAAATGAACGCGCTGCTGAGCTCGCTCAAGCTTGATGACGTGAATGCAGCCATGAAAAAATACTGGCAGACGCAGAATTTTTATGTCACGATCGTTACAGATAAATCCGAAGCAGAGCCATTGAAGAAAAGTATCGAAGCCAACCTGCCTTCGCCGATGAGTTATTCAAACGTCCTGAAAGGTTCATTGTCAGAAGAAATATTGAATGAAGACAAAAGTGTTGAAGGATATTCACTGAACGTTAAAAATGTAGCCATCATCAATTCTGAAGACACTTTCAAACAGCCTGAACATCGTCACAATCCTGAGCAGGTAACGCCGGAGATAAAATCAGGAAAGTAATTTGATGATCTGCAGATTTGATGATTTGAAGATGGAACACCTGAGCAGCCAATGACAATGTGCAAATGTGCCAATGCGTAAATGTGCACTTGGATCTTACAACTTTCTTCTCAGTGCTTCTCTGTGTCTTTGTGCCTCTGTGGTAATTCTTCCAAAATTTCATCCACCGTATTTGCAGTTACGGAATGATAATTAGGCCGTGCTTTGGAATAGATATCCTTTGCCATTTTCTTTCCTTCATCCGTTTTTGCAAGCGCAGAAAAAAGCGGCTTTACAAATTTTCTACGACCGACATTCACCAGGAATTTCTCTAGTGAAGCATACGCAGAAACATACTTCGAGGGAATCACATGTTCGAACCATGCAAAAAGAATCTCTGAATTACCTGACGAAGTAAAATGAAATGCATCATCGAGGGCTTTCATCTGATCGATGCTGATGCTGTCAGGCAAGGTGTTCAGGAAGCGTAGCCATTCATTGGTGGTGAATTTTTGAGTTGCAAGTTTGGATGGTGCGGAACCATGCTTCCATGCTTCTACCTGCCTGTCAACTTCTGCAAACCGGGATGAAGTGATCTTTACATAATTGTCAGGAAGTCCGGGTTCATAAATCCATTTCATGATATCGATCCGTTTTGCTTCGTCAGAGCTGTCTGAAACCAGGTTGCTGCGGTAATATTCGAGGAACTGTTCTGTCGTGATTGTACTGAATGCATGCTTTGAAAAATAATTTTTCAGGAAGGCATCAAATTTTTCCCTGCCGATTTCTCTTTCAATCACCATCAGCAGGTTGTTTCCTTTTTCATAAGCGATGTCGCTGACACCATCATCGGGATCACGGCCGTTGAGATCAAGTTTCAGTCGTGTATCTGCATTGGTATCACCAAGTTCTTTGATTGTTTCCTTCATGCCTTCCTGCCCGAGAATCCGCTGCATGTCAGCAAACTCTTTTCCGTACAGCGCTTCCATGATCCTGTTCTCAAAATAAACTGTAAATCCTTCATTCATCCAGAAGTCGTTCCATGTCGCATTGGTGACGAGGTTTCCGCTCCATGAATGTGCAAGTTCATGTGCAACGAGGGAAGTCAATGAACGGTCGCCGGCAAGGATGGTCGGCGTTGCAAATGTGAGGCGCGGATTTTCCATACCCCCGAAAGGGAAACTCGGAGGCAGAATGATAAGATCGTATTGACCCCAAGCATATGGTCCGTAAAGTTTTTCTGCTGCATCCACCATCTTGGGAAGGTCAGCAAATTCATATGCAGCCTTTTCGATTGTTACGGGTTCTGCATATACTCCTGTGCGATTGTCGAATGAATGGAACTCCAGATCGCCGACAGATAGCGCAAGCAGGTAAGCCGGAATCGGCTGCGGCATATTGAAATGATAAATCCCATCTGTACTTTTTTGCTGTGGATTTTCAGCGCTCATTAATGCCATCAACTCTTTGGGAACTTTTACCGTAGCAGAATAAGTAAACCTTATACCCGGACTATCCTGTATCGGAACCCAGGTACGAGCAAGAATTGCCTGCGATTGTGTAAACAGAAAAGGAAATTTTTTTCCTGCTGTTTGTGCAGGAGTAAGCCATTGCAGTGCGGCTGCATTTGGAGCAGTGGAATAATGGATGGTGATCTTCGCCTCACCCCCAGCCCCTCTCCCAAGGAGAGGGGAGGATGATCCTGATTCATTTAGAAATATTGTTAAAGATTTGCCAAGGTGTTTGGTTTCAGAGCCAAGTTCGAATTTCGCTTCGCTTCCATCTTCGAAAGTTACCTTTTCAATGTCCAAATCTCGTGTATCGAGAATGACCTGTGTTGCATTATTTTTTATTTCGATATCGAGTGTTGCTTTGCCCGAAAGAATTCTTTTGTCGAAATCGACAGTGAGATCCAGGTCAAGATGTTTTACGACGGCTTCACCTGGTTTTGAGAATGAATGCGGGTCGTGTGAAACTGTTTCGGGTGCAGCGGTGGTTTCAGTTTGATTCATAGGTTGATTGCAGGTAATTAATAGAATGCCCAGCAAGGGCAGCAAATTAAGTGAACGCATAATGGGAAGGCGAAAGTAAGGAAAAGCCGAGAGAAGTCTTACCACAGAGGCACAGTGACACAGTGAAGAAATAACTTTACCACATAGATATATAGCACTCATAGTTCTGTGCCTATGTGGTCAAATTTTTTCTGCGTCTTAGGTAAGCGATGCCGCTGAGTACTCCCTATTCAACCTGGCAATATGCGATATCGAAATCTCCTTCGGACACTCCGCTTCACATGCGCCGGTGTTTGTACAACTTCCGAATCCTGCTTCGTCATGCGCTTCCACCATTTTCAGTACACGCACTTTTCTTTCAGGATTTCCCTGCGGCAACAAAGCAAGCTGAGAAACCTTTGCCGACATAAACAGCATCGCCGATGCATTCTTGCATGCCGCAACACAGGCACCGCAACCAATGCAGGCTGCAGCATCCATCGCTTCCTCGGATTTTGCTTTTTCAACCGGCGTTGCATTGGCATCAATTGCTTGTCCGGTGTTCACGGAAATAAATCCTCCTGCAGAAATGATTTTATCAAAAGCAGTACGGTCCACAACAAGGTCCTTAATCACCGGGAAAGCCTTTGCCCTCCAGGGCTCCACAACAATGGTATCTCCATCTTTGAAATGACGCATGAAAAGCTGGCACGTCGTGGTGCCATGCATCGGGCCATGAGCGCGGCCATTGATATACATCGAACACATGCCGCAGATGCCTTCGCGGCAGTCGTGGTCAAATGCAATCGGCTCCTCTCCACTGTAAATGAGCCGCTCATTCAACACATCGAACATTTCCAAAAAGCTCATGTCGGGATTTACATCGTTCACGACATATGATTTCATTCCGCCTTTATCAGCGGAATTTTTTTGACGCCAAACTTTTAAGTTAATTTTCATGACACAAACTTTGAACGCAGATTATTAAGATATTTATGATACATCATGATAAATCAGCACCATCATAAAAATCTGCGTTCCATTTTATTTATACGATCTTACTTGTAACTCCACATTTTCAAATTCCAGTTGCTCTTTGTGCAACTCCGGCTCTGCTCCTGTACCTTTAAATTCCCATGCTGCTGCATACCTGTAATTTACGTCGTCACGCTTTGCTTCACCGGCATCCTGGTATTCTTCGCGGAAATGCCCGCCGCAGCTTTCATTGCGGTGCAATGCATCAGTCACCATCAGCTCTCCGAGCTCAATGAAATCAGCAACACGTCCTGCCCTGTCGAGCTCCTGGTTAAATGAATTGAATTCCCCCAGCACGCGCACATCTCTCCAAAATTCTTCACGCAATTCCTTCAGCAATCCCTTCGCCTTTGTAAGACCTTGTGCTGTTCGCTCCATGCCGCAGTATTCCCACATGATCTTTCCCAGTCGCTTGTGAAAATCTTCCACCGAAGTTTTTCCCTTGATCGACAAGAGCGTATTCATTCGTTCACGTGCAGTATTTTCCGCCTCGACAAATGCTGGATGGTCTGTAGGAATTGGCTTCGTAAAAATTTCCGGCGACAAATAATTTCCAATTGTATAAGGTATCACAAAGTATCCATCGGCAAGTCCCTGCATCAATGCCGAAGCGCCAAGCCGGTTTGCACCATGATCGCTGAAGTTCGCTTCTCCCATGGCATATAGACCGGGAATTGTTGTCATCAACTCATAGTCTACCCACAATCCACCCATTGTATAATGCACTGCGGGATATATTTTCATCGGCATCTGCAACGGATCTTCATTGGTGATGTTCTGGTACATCGGGAACAATTCACCGTACCGCGCTTTAACAACGTCAACACCCAGGCGTTTGATCGCATCAGCGAAATCTAAAAACACACCCAGGCCCGAAGGAACTATTCCCCTGCCATCATCGCATGCTTCCTTGGCAGCACGGGAGGCAATGTCGCGCGGACAAAGATTTCCGAACGAAGGATATTTTCTTTCAAGATAGTAATCGCGGTCTTCTTCTTTAATATCCACAGCTGTCTTCTTCCCCTGTCGTATTGCCTGTGCATCCTCTTTTGTTTTCGGAACCCAAACACGCCCGTCATTCCGAAGTGATTCACTCATCAATGTCAGCTTCGACTGGTAATCCCCGGTTACAGGAATGCATGTAGGATGTATTTGTGTATAACATGGATTTCCGAAGTATGCGCCTTTCTTATGTGCTTTCCAGATCGCCGTCACGTTGGCTCCCAATGCATTCGTGCTCAGGTAAAATACATTTCCATATCCTCCTGTTGCAAGCAGTACAGCATGGCCAAAATGTTTTGTAAGCTCACCCGTAACCAAATCGCGTGCAATAATTCCACGCGCCTTTCCGTCGATGATTACAACCTCTACCATCTCATGACGCGAATACATTTTCACATTTCCAAGTCCGATCTGCCTTTCCAATGCCTGGTAAGCACCGAGCAAAAGCTGTTGTCCTGTTTGTCCACGTGCATAAAAAGTACGGGATACCTGTGCGCCTCCGAAAGAGCGGTTGTCAAGCAGTCCGCCATATTCCCTTGCAAAAGGAACACCCTGTGCAGTGCACTGGTCGATGATCGTTTTTGATACTTCAGCAAGACGGTGAACATTTCCCTCACGTGCGCGAAAGTCGCCGCCTTTAATTGTATCGTAAAAAAGACGGAACACTGAATCGCCGTCGTTCTTATAATTCTTTGCTGCATTGATTCCGCCCTGCGCCGCAATTGAATGTGCTCTGCGTGGAGAGTCCTGGAAGCAGAACGCCTTTACCTTGTAGCCAAGTTCTGCAAGTGTTGCTGCTGCAGCACCGCCTGCAAGGCCGGTTCCCACTACGATCACTTCCAGCTTTCTCTTGTTGGCAGGATTTACAAGTTTGACGTGCTCTTTATAATGTGTCCATTTCTCCGCAAGCGGACCGGATGGAATTTTACTGTTAAGTTCAGCCATAGTTATTGTCCTAGAATATTTGAAGTCACCCCAAATAAATCAAAGTAAAATATGATGGGGAAGGATGCGAAGCCGATCATAAAGAGCATCGCCACGAAAGTGCCCGTGTATTTCAGGGCCATCCTGTATTTCTTGTTATTCAATCCGATGGTTGAAAAAGAGCTCTGGAATCCGTGGTTGATGTGCATGCCTACTGTCACCATGGCAATTACATAGAAGCATGAAAACCAGGGGATCTGGAACGACCTTGCCACATATTGAGCCGTTGTTTCATCCAGGTGACCGAATCGGAATTCTACAAAGAAGTGCCGCAGGTGGATGATGAGGAAGAAAAAGATCACTGCACCGGTCAGACCCATGTTCCTTGAAAACCAGGTGCTGTTGCCCTGCTGCCTGTTCATTTCATATCCTATCGGACGGGCCTTTTTATTTGCGATGGTTATTAACAGTCCGTCAATTGCATGGAATACAATGGCGCCAAAGAGAACAAATTCAATCGTGCGGATGAGCATGTTTCCCGCCATGAATTCAGAGTACTCATCAAAAGATACACCTCCGTCCATCTTATATAAGAGCAGGTTTCCATACAGGTGTTCCACAAGAAAGAGAATAAGAAACAGACCGGTGAGTGCCATCAGGATTTTACGGCCGATCGTAGTGTAAAACAACTTGAGTGATTTGATCATGCAGGATCAGTAGGTTAGGTATGTTTCGGTTCTTGAAAAGGTGGGCAAATGTAATCGGCAAAGTCTTTAATTCAAAAGAGAACAATTGACAAATTAAACTGTTTATTCAACCGTTAACGACAGGGAGAGGGGTTAAAGGAGAGAGGAGATTAGGATTGCTCTGTGCCTTTGTGCCTCCGTGGTGATATTTGTTCTTAATCATTACCTTTGGCGCCCCCTGAAGCGATCAAAGAAATCGTTTTGATATTACATTGAATAAGATTTATTTTGCACCACATTTTTAAACCTAATCTTAAAATAAAAACAAACTAACATGTCAGACATTGCATCAAAAGTGAAGGCCATCATCATTGATAAACTCGGGGTGGACGAAAAAGAAGTTACAAACGAGGCCAGCTTTACCAACGACCTGGGAGCCGATTCACTCGACACTGTAGAGTTGATCATGGAATTCGAAAAGGAATTCAACATTGCCATTCCTGACGACCAGGCTGAAAAAATCTCTACCGTGGGGCAAGCGATTGACTACATTGAGAAGAACGCAAAATAATTTTTCCCAACTTAATAAAGAATGCAATTAAGACGCGTTGTCGTAACGGGACTTGGTGCACTCACTCCACTAGGAAACAATGTCTCGGATTATTGGGATGCCCTGGTGAAAGGAGTGAGCGGTGCCGCACCTATCACCAAGTTTGACGCGTCAAAATTCAAGACCCGTTTCGCCTGCGAAATCAAGAATTTTAACCCGGAAGATTTTTTTGAACGCAAGGAAGCACGAAAGCTAGACGGGTTTTCCCATTATGCTTTGGTTGTTGCCGAACAGGCCGTAAAGGATTCAGGAATCAACGACGAAAAGCTGGACCACAACAAAATCGGCGTGATCTGGGGAAGCGGCATCGGCGGATTGAAAACATTCCAGGATGAAGTGATCAACTTCGGCAAAGGCGATGGAACCCCGCGTTTCAATCCTTTCTTCATCCCGAAAATGATTGCTGACATTGCAAGCGGACACATCTCTATTAAATATGGTTTCCGCGGACCGAACTTCACAACCGTTTCTGCCTGCGCTTCTTCCACCAATTCGTTGATAGATGCGTTTACATACATCCGTCTCGGCAAGGCAGTGGCCATTGTAAGCGGAGGTTCTGAATCCACAGTGAATGAAACCTGCGTGGGCGGATTCAATGC
>Ga0190274_10000478_pt1 | contig 24264 bp, 21 predicted proteins | sample Popmic531T_FD_133002 | JGI IMG/M metagenome (GOLD analysis project Ga0190274, IMG submission 133002) | Populus adjacent soil microbial communities from riparian zone of Yellowstone River, Montana, USA - 531 T | ecosystem: Environmental > Terrestrial > Soil > Riparian zone | place: USA: Montana... | reverse complement strand
GCGCCGAGGCGCTCGAGGTGGGTCCACAGCCCCCGCATGCGGGCCATGTTGTATTCGAGCTGCGCCAGCTCGACCTGCAGCTTGCCCTCGGCCGAGTGGGCGTGGTCGGCGAAGATGTCGAGGATCACCGCGGTGCGGTCGATCACCGGTACGCCCAAGGCGCCCTCGAGGTTTCGCTCCTGCCGCGGCGCGAGCTCGTCGTCGCAGGCGACGAGGTTCGCGTCGCAGGCCGCGATCTCCCGCTTCAGCTCCTCGAGGCGGCCGCGGCCGAAGTACCGATCGGGGTCGGGCTGGGCGCGCTGCTGGGTCGCGACGCCCGCGGTGGCGACCCCGGCGGTGCGGAGCAGCTCCTGCAGCTCGGCCAGCGGCACCGCCTCCTCGCGCCCGTCGACGATGCCGATCGCCAAGGCGCGCTGGCGGGCACGCCGGTTCGAGACAGCGGCGCTGGACGAGCCGCCGGCGCCGTTGGGCGTCTGCGTGACTCGGCCGTTTCTCGAACGCTGCACTCAATGAGAGTGTAGGCAACGCCCCGGGACGGATAGGGTTACCCGCCGTGAAGGTTTTCGTCACGGGCGGAACGGGCTTCATCGGCGGCGAGGTGGTGCGCCAGCTGCGCGCGCGCGGCGACGAGGTGGCCTGCCTGGTTCGCACCCCGGAGAAGGGCGAGGCGGTCGCGGAGCTCGGCTGCGCACTCGTCTCCGGAGACCTCGGCGACGCCGCGGCCCTGCGCTCCGGCATGGAGGGCTGCGACGCCGTGGTCCACGCCGCCGCGATGTACGAGGTCGGGATCCCGGCCAAGCAGCACCCGCAGATGTGGGAGGCGAACGTCGCCGGCACCGAGCGGGTGATGGAGGCGGCGCTCGAAGCGAAAATCCCGAGGATCGTCTACGTCTCCACCGTCGGGGTCTTCGGAAACACCCACAAGCAGGTGGTGGACGAGTCCTACGAGCACCCCGGTAAGGAGTTCACCTCCTACTACGAGCAGACCAAGCTCGAGGCCCACAAGATCGTCAAGCGGATGATCGCCGAGCGGGACCTGCCGGCGATCATCGTTCAGCCCGGCGGTGTCTACGGTCCCGGCGACACCTCCCAGGTCGCCGACCTGCTGGAGCAGTTCTTCGCCGGCAGGTTGCCGCTGATGCCCTTCCCCGAGCTCGGCATCTGCCTGACCCACGTCGAGGACATCGCCGGCGGGATCCTGCTGGCGCTCGACAAGGGCGCGCTCGGCGAGACCTACGTGATCAGCGGGCCCGCCACGACGATGCGGGAGGCGATCGAGACCGTCGCTGCGGCCAGCGGGCGCAAGGCGCCGAAGCGGGCGATGCCGGTGCCGGTGCTGAAGGCGATGATTCCGTTCGGCCCTCTGGTCGGCAAGATGATGGGCCAGCCGCCCAACCTGCGCGAGCTGATCTCCTCCGCCGACGGCGTCACCTTCTGGGCCGGCTACGAGAAGGCCGGGCGCGAGCTCGGGTACTCGCCTCGGGGGCTCGAGGAGGGTTTGCGGCAGACGCTCGAAGCGGACGAGCGGTTTCCCTCGCCCGTCGCCTGAGGGCCGATGCCGGTAGGCCTTCCACTTAACTTTTTCCGATGACGCGTTTGCGGGCTTCCGCGGGCCGCGGCTCGGAAAAAGTACAAGACGTTCCAGGCCTACCGGCATCGGCCCTAAGCTGCCGCGCGTGCGCGTAATCGACGTCATGCACCTCGGGCGGCCGCGCGTGATCGGCTGCTGGGAGGTCGATGGGATGCTGGTGGATCCTGGGCCGGAGTCCTCGGTTGAAACCGTGATTGAGGCGCTGGGGGTCGAGCAGCCGCGTGCGTTGCTGCTTACGCACATCCATCTCGACCACGCGGCCGCGACGGGCGCTTTGGTGCGGCGCTGGCCGGACCTGGAGGTCTACGTCCATGAGCGTGGCGCTCCCCACCTGATCGACCCCTCGAAGCTGCTGGCCAGCGCGGAGCGCCTCTACGGGGACCGGATGCAGCGGCTCTGGGGCGAGATCGTGCCGGTGCCGGAGGCGAACGTCAGGGTGTTGAGCGGTGGCGAGACCGTGGTGGGGATGCGGGTCGCCTACACCCCCGGCCACGCTTCTCACCACGTCTGCTACCTGCACGAGGAGACCGGCACCGCCTTCGTCGGGGATGTCGCGGCGGTCCGCATCCCGCCGTCGAAATTCGTCATACCGCCGACGCCGCCGCCGGACATCCACATCGAGACCTGGGAGGACTCGATCGGCACCATCGAGTCCTGGCGACCCGAGCGGCTCGCCCTCACCCACTTCGGCGCGGTCGAGGATCCCAGCGAGCACCTGGCGACGGTGCGCGAGCGGCTGCGGGAGGAGGCCCAGCTCGCCCGCGAGCTTCCCGAGGGGGAGTACGAACGGCGTCACCGCGAACGGGTCGAGGCCGAGGTGGATGCGGAGACCGCGGTCGAGCTGCTCCAGGCGGTGCCGCCCGAGTACCAGTGGCGCGGCCTGCAGCGCTACTGGGACAAGCGTTAGGAGTCCGCCTCCCCGGGTACGGTCCCCCGGTCACCCCAAACAGGAGGCCCCAGTGAGACACCTTTCCGGTCGATCCCGACTGCGCATCACCGCCCTCGCCAGCCTGGCGATGGCGGCCGGCGTCCTCGCCGCCTGCGGCGACAGCGACGACGCCCAGAAGCTGACGTTCGAGCTCGGAAAAGGCGGGGCGATCACCGGCCCCAAAAGCGCCGAGAGCGGGCTTGCCGAAATCACGCTGGAGAACAACAGCGGCGCCGAAGGCGACCTGCAGCTGATCCGGACCGAGGGCGACCACTCGGTCGACGAACTCGTCGAGGCGTTCGAAGGCACCGGCAGCGGCAAACCCCTGCCCGACTGGTTCTTCGGCGGCGGCGGCGTCGGCTCGACCGGGGACGGCAAGGGCGCCACGGTCACCCAGGTTCTGCAGCCGGGCACCTACTTTGCCGTCGACACCGAAAGCCGCCCGGACGCGGAGAAAGTCGCCGCGCTGGAGGTGACGGGCGACAGCTCCGAGGAGACCGTCGAGAGCGACACGACGGTGACCGCCGGCGAGTACGTGTTCGAGTCCGACGCGCCCCTACCGGCCGGCACCAACGAGATCGTCTTCGACAACATCGGCGCGCAGCCGCACCACCTGCTCGCCTCGAAGCTGATCGGCGACGCCACCGCGGAGGACGTCGAGACCTTCTTCAAGACCGAAAAAGGCCGGCCGCCGCTGAGCGAAAAAGGGACGCAGGCGACGGCGGTGCTCGAAGGCGGCGAAGGCCAGCTCGTCACGCTCGACCTCGAGCCCGGCCGCTACGCCCTCTACTGCTTCATCAGCGATCGCCAGGGCGGGCCTCCCCACGCACTCAAGGGCATGGTCGACGAAATCGAGGTCGAGTAACCCGCTATTGGGGTAAGAAGGCTTGACAGGTCAGATTTCCTAGATACGGTCCTTCTCGTCAACCGCAGGGAGGCCGATCTTGGAACCCACCGTCAACCGCACCGCTCATCGCCTCGCAGTAGGCGTGGCGCTACTGCTCGCCGCCGTGGCGTTGGCCTCCTGTGGGAGCGGTGAGGACGAAACCGGGGACAAAGCTCTGAAGCTCACCTTCGTGGTGGGGTCGAAAGGCCAAGCCACGACGATGAACGCGCCGACGAGCGCCGAGGCGGGCTTGGCGGAAATCACCCTTGAAAACAACAGCGCCGGCGCGGCGGACCTGCAGCTGATCCGGGTCGAGGGCGACCATGCAACCGAAGAGGTGACCAAAGCGATGACCGACGCGGTCGAAGGCAAAGCGTGGCCCGACTGGTTCTTCGCGGCAGGCGGGGTCGGCCTGACCGTGGGCGGATCCAGCTCGACGGTGACCAAGGTCCTGCAACCGGGCAGCTACTACGCCTTCAACACCGAAAAACCCGGAACGACGGATGAAACGGAAGTCACCGGCGAGCCATCCGACCGGGAACTGCCGGAAGCGGACGCCGTAATCGAAGCCGGCCGCGACGGCGAGTACTCGTTCACCACGCCGGTCCTGACCGCCGGCACCGCCCGGGTCATCTTCAAGAACGCCGGCGAGGAGCCGCATCACCTGATCGCCGCGCCGCTGGTCGGGAACAGCACCGCCGAGGATGCCGAACGGTTCTTCAAGACGAAACAGGGCGAACCGCTGAACGAAGCGGGCTTTCAGTCGACCGCGGTGCTCGACAGCGGCGAAAGCCAGCTGGTCACCTTGCGCCTCGGAGCGGGCCGCTACGCCCTGTACTGCCTGATCAGCGACCGCAAGGGCGGTGCCCGGCACGCTCTGAAGGGCATGGTCGACGAAGTCCAGGTGAAGGAGAAACCGAAACCCCTGGAGAACGGCTCGGCTTAGGCGAGGTGCTCGCGCATCCGCTCGACCGCCTCTTCGATGCGGTCGTCGGGGGCGGTGAGGGAGATGCGGAAGAAGCCCTCGCCGCTGGGCCCGTACATCGAGCCCGGCGAGACGACGACCGCGGCCTCTTCGAGGACCTGCTCCGAGAAAGAGGTCGAGGTGTGTCCCTTCGGGACGGGCGCCCAGACGTAGATCGTCCCCCGCGGCGCAGCGACGTCGACCCCGATCTCGCGCAGGGCGGCGACGACCAGGTCGCGGCGCCGGGCGTAGGTCTCGTTCATCCGCTCGAGCGGGCCGGACGGGCCCTCGAGGGCCGCGACCCCGGCCATCTGCACCGCCTCGAAGAGGCCGGAGTCGACGTTGGTCTTCAGCCGCCAGTAGGTCTGCACGGCCTCCGCGTTGCCGAGGATCGCGGCGCAGCGCCAGCCGGTCATGTTGAAGCCCTTGGAGAGGGAGAAGACCTCGACGCCGACCTCCTTGGCACCGGGCGTGGCCAGGAAACTCGGCGCGACGTAGCCGTCGTAGGTCGTCTCCGAGTAGGCGTTGTCGTGGACGACGAGGATCTCGTGCTCGCGCGCGAAGGAGACGACCATCTCGAAGAAGCCCTCGGGGACGACCGCGCCGGTCGGGTTGTTCGGGTAGTTGAGGAACATCAGCCGTGCCTTGGCGGCGAGGTCGGCGGGGACCGCGGTCAGGTCCGGCACGAAGCCGAGCTCCGGGACCAGCGGCAGCAGCTCGGGCGTAGCGCCGGCGAGGATCGGGCCGCCGGTGTAGACGGGGTAGCCGGGGTCGGAGGCGAGGGCCACTCCGCCGGGGTCGAGGAAGGCGAAGCAGAGGTTGTAGATGCACTCCTTGGCGCCGATCGCCGGGATCACCTCGTCGGCGGGGTCGATCTCGACGCCGAAGCGCCGCTCGTAGAACCGCGCCAGCCCCTCGCGGAACTCATCGCGCCCCCGGTTGCTCGGGTACTGGTGATACGCGGGGTCGGCGACGGCCTCCCGCATCGCCTCGACGACGTACGGGTAAGTCGGTTCGTCCGGGTCGCCGATCCCGAGGCTGATCACGTCGATGCCGGCCGCTCTCTTCTCGGCGATGCGGCGCTCCAGTTCCTGGAACATGTACGGAGGCATCGCCTCCAGGCGCTTTGACGGATCGGCGATCGCCATCGGGCGCGGAAATCTATTGATCGAGCGCGGCCAGTGCCTGCAGGAGCTCCGGCGAGAGCTCGCCGGCGAAGACGGGCTCGGCCCAGCCGGCGAGCCGCACCGCGAGGTCGTCGCCGACCTCGACCTCGAGCTCCCCGCCTTCGAGCTCGACGAGGATCGGGCCCGCGTTTCCGCGCAGGAAGGCGGTGACCGCCGCGCCGCTTGCGCCGGTGCCCGAGGAGAGCGTCTCCCCCACCCCGCGCTCGAAGATCCGAGCCCGCACCCGACTGCGGTCGATTGCGATGAAGGAGACGTTGGTGCGGTTGGGAAACAGCTCGTGACCTTCGATCTCCGGGCCGATCTCGCCCAGGTCGAGGTCGTCGAGCTCCTCGCCGACGACGATCGCGCACTGCGGGTTGCCGATCGAGACGTGCTGGAACTCCCACTCACGCCCTGCCGCGGTCAGTGTTCCCTTGCCGTCCGGCCCGCCCGATGGGAAGTCCTTGGAGGCGGTCGACGCCCGCCCCATCTCGACGGCGCAGGTCAGCTCCCCGGTGATCGTCGGCACGATCGGACCGGCCACCGTCCTGACCGCGAAGGTGTCCTCCTCCGTCCACCCGTGCCGGCGCAGGTAGAGGATCGCCTCCCGCGCCCCGTTGCCGGAAAGCTCCGCCTCGGACCCGTCGGGATTGAAGATCCGCAGCTCGGCGACGAACGCGGGGTCATCGCTGCGCGAGAGCAGCAGCACGCCGTCGGCGCCGACCCCGAAATGCTGGTCGCAGAGCCACTCGACCCGCTTCGCGCTCAGCTCCCAGGGGAGTCGGTCAGCCTCGACGATCAGGTAGTCGTTGCCCAGCGCCTGCCACTTCTCGAATCTCACGTGCGGCAGCCTAGCGGCTGCCGCACGCGCGTCTGCTCTCCGCTAGAGACTGACGATGTCGGAGATTCTTTGGTGTTTTTGAGATGACCAGGAACCGCCGAATTTGACCACGAGCTGTTGAAACTGCACCGGAACGCCGGTCAGGTATTCGATGATGAACGTGCAGGCTCCGAATGCCCCCACGAACCCGCCTTTGGTGCAGGAGCTGGTTCCCAGGATTTTGAACGTGTTTTCGTTGGGAGTAATGGAGAAGGTGCCGGTGTAGATCGCGATATTGCCGTTATTGGTGAACGTAACGGCTTTCGTCGCGCCGGCCCCCAGGCCTTTGAAGCTGACTTGGGCCGGTTGCATGTCCATCACTGTGAGGCCGGTGGTGGATACGCCCGCTTTTGCTTCCCCGCTCTCCCCTTTCACGAGATACTTCCCGGAAACGCTTCCGGTTGAGGCCGAGCCGTTTCCGCACATTCCTGTGTGCGAATATTTGAGTTTTTCTTTGACGTTGATATTGGCTGTGATTTCAGCTCCTTCGTTTTCACCGATGTCGGTGTATGTGACGGTCCCGAGCCCAGACTGGGCGGGGACGTCGATCGTGCACACCGTCGACCCGAAGAGTTTGACTTGGACGACGATTTCTTTGCCGCCGGGGCAGACGATCCCAACCGTCCCCTCGTGTTTTTCGCCTTCGATGTTGCCGTTCGAGAAGCGATAGACGCAGCCGTTCATCGCGAAGGTCGCGGTGCCAGGGGTCCCCCCGGACATCGTGCATTCGGAGTAGCTCGGCGTGACTTCGACTGTGCTCAATTCGGATTCGAACATCGAGCCGGTGAAGCTGGCTTTTTTGCATTGCACGGCCCCAGCTGTCGTCGTGAAGACGTGGGATTCCTCCTGGGTCCCTGTCAGCGTCGTTTCTTTCGCTTCCGAGTTGAAGAAGAATTCTTCAGCGGAAGCCGGCGCGGCCGCGAGCACCCCCGCGGCGAGCATCACGATGAAGGCCATGGCAAAGGCTTTGAGCTTGGCGAACATCCTGTGTACCCCTTTCGTCGGTCTCCCTCGCAGGGAGAAAAGGAAAAGGGCAGTTTATTTTGAGTAAGCAGACCGCCAGCTCTGTCGTTCAACCACCGCGCGCGCCAATCCGCGCGTCAAAAACGCGCGGGCATCAGTGCCCTGGCGGTCGCTTCGTCATCAAGGCCCGTGCGGTCGACCAAGTGCAGATCGGGGATCTTGCGCATCCAGGTGAGCTGGCGGCGGGCGTAGTTGCGGGAGCGCTTCTTCATCGCCTCGAGGTCGCCGGCGAGAAGCTCGTCGAAGCCGAGGGCCTTGCGGACGGTGCGGCCGGGTCCAAGCGCTTCGGCGCGTTCGACCTCCTCGAGGGCGCCGGTCGCGACGATCGCTTCGGTGCGGGCGTCGATCCGCTCGTAGAGCTGGGCGCGGTCCATGGCGAGGCCGAAGATCGTGGTCGGATGCCGGGTCTGCGGTGACCACAGCTCGGAGTCCTCGGATTCCGGCGGCGCCTTGACCAGCGACAGCTCCGCCAGGGCGGCGCGCAGATAGAGGCCCGTTCCCCCCACCACGATCGGCGTGCGCCCCGCATCCAACGCGCGATCTATCTCCGCGTGCGCGAGCGGCATGTAGTCGCCGACCGAGAAGTCCTCGGTCACCGGCACGAAGCCGAGCAGCCGGTGCTCGAGCCGCGCCTGCTCCTCCCCGGTTGCCGCCCCGGTCAGCACCCCCAGCCCCTCGTAGACCTGCAGCGCGTCGCAGTTGAGCGCCACCGGATCCGCCCCCAGCTCCCGCAGCAGCTCCGCCAACTCGATCGCGACGCGGGTCTTGCCCACGCCCGTCGGCCCGAATATCGCGATGACGCTCAAAGAAGCGGTGAGAGGGGCTTCGCCGAGACCCCGGCCAGCGTCTGCGAGGTGGCGCCGGTGATCTCCACGTCGACGAGTTCGCCAGGCTCGGCCACGCCGTCGAAGTTGACCGCCTTGTTGTGGCGGGTGCGGCCGCGCAGCTTCGTCTCGTCGGTGCGGCTGACGCCTTCGACCAGCACCTCGATCGAGCGGCCGACGAAGCGCTGGGCCCGCTCGAGGGCGCGGCGCTGCACCGCCTCGACGAGGCGCTCCATCCGCTCGACCTTGACCGGATGGGGGACGTGATCCGCCATGGTCGCCGCCTCGGTTTCGCGCCGCGGCGAGAAGACGAAGGTGAAGGCGCCGTCGTAGCCGACCTCCTCAACCACCTCGAGCGTCGCGGCGAAGTCGGCCTCGGTCTCGCCCGGGAACCCGACGATGATGTCGGTGGTGATCGCGCAGTCGGGTACGTGCTCGCGGATCAGCGCGATCCGGTCCATGTAGCGCTGCCGGTCGTAGGTGCGGCGCATCCGCTTGAGGACCGCGCTCGACCCAGACTGCAGCGGCAGGTGGATCTGCTCGCAGAGCGCCGGCAGCTCGGCGTGGGCGCGGATCACGTCCTCCTTCATGTCCTTCGGGTGGGGGCTCGTGTAGCGGATCCGCTCGATCCCTTCGATCGCGTCGACCCTGCTCAGCAGCTCGGCGAACGCGATCCGGCTCCCCTTCGGCAGGTCGCGGCCGTAGCTGTTGACGTTCTGGCCGAGCAGGGTCACCTCGCTCACCCCGTCGGCGGCGAGGCCCTCGGCCTCGGCGATCAGCTCGGCGGGGTCGCGGCTGACCTCGCGCCCGCGGGTCGAGGGGACGATGCAGTACGCGCAGGCGCAGTTGCAGCCCTGGGAGATCTGCAGCCAACCCTGGAACTGCCGCTCGCGCCGGGCCGGCAGGTGCCCGGAGAAGTCCTCGAACTCGAAGTAGCCCTGGGCGGTGAGGGAGTCGGAGTTGAGGAACTCGGCCAGCTTGTGGATCTGACCGGGACCGAAGGCGACGTCGACGAACGGGAAGCGTTGGAAGACCTCGTCCTTGACCGACTGGGCCCAGCAGCCGCCGACGCCGACCACGCGGGTCGGGTCCTCGGACTTGAGTCGCTTCGCCTCCCCGAGGTGGGCGATGAAGCGGCTGTCGGCCGACTCGCGGATCGAGCAGGTGTTGAAGAGGATCACGTCGGCCCCCTCGCGGCTGTCGACCTCCTCGTAGCCGAGCGAGGCGAGCATCCCCCGCATCCGCTCGGAGTCGTGCACGTTCATCTGACACCCGAAGGTGGTGACGTGAAAGCGCTTGCCGCTCATCGCGGCGAGGTTAGCGATCCTGCTCCGGCCGGACCGCTACTTGACCGTCAGGGGGCCTTCCATCCCGGCTTCGCGGTGCCCCGGGACGGTACAGAAGAAGGTGTAGGTGCCGGGGGCGAGCTCGGTGCTGACCGAGGTCTCGCCTTCGGCGATCGTTTCCGAGGCCACCAGCTCTTCGCCGGCTTCGGATTCGATCGCGACGTCGTGAGCGACCGGGGCCGGGTTTTTGAAGTCGATCGTCACTTTGCCCGGCGCGCTGCTCAGCTCCGGTTTGTCGTAGGCGATCGCGGTCGGATCGGCGGCCAGCTTCAGGGTGCCGCCGGGCCCGCTCGCTTCTTCGGGGGCGCCTCCGCCTTCTTCGTGGCCCTCCGCTTCACCGCTTTCCTCGGCCTCGGCTGCACCGTGCGAGCCGGGCGCCTCGTGGCCCTCCGCTTCGAAGACCTCGTTGGCGTGCGCGAGCTCGTGCGCTTTGTGCTCCTCCTCGTCCTGAGCGTGGAGGACCGAGAAGGTCGTCGCACCGCCGACCAGGAACGCGAACCAGAGAATCACGAGCGGCAGCGCGCGGCCGGGGAAGTTCTGGACTTTCAGCCCGACGAACGTGACGACGACGGCCGAGACGGCCGCGGCGATCCCGAAGACGTAGAAGAGGAGTCCGTTGTCCATGAGGCGGGGCGCATCCTATCCGTCAGGACAGGGCGCCGGCAGCCAGGAGGCTACGCCGCTTTTGCCTCCGCGACAGGCGCCGCGACCTCCGGCTCGGTTGCCTCGGTCTCTGGCGCATCGCCATCGATACCGAGCGCGGCGCGCACCTTGGTTTCGATCTCCGCGGCCAGCTCCGGGTTGTCGACCAGGAACTGTTTGGCGTTGTTGCGGCCCTGGCCGAGGCGGGTCTCGCCGTAGGAGAAGAAGGAGCCGGATTTCTGCACCAGGTTCTGCTCCATGCCGAAGTCGAGCAGGCCACCCTCTCGGGAGATGCCGACCCCGTACTCGATGTCGAACTCGGCCTGACGAAACGGGGACGCGACCTTGTTCTTGACGACTTTGACCCGGACCCGGTTGCCGACCGCCTCGGTCCCTTCCTTGAGGGTCTCGATGCGGCGGATGTCGAGCCGCTGCGAGGCGTAGAACTTCAACGCCCGGCCGCCCGGCTGGGTCTCCGGCGAACCGAACTGGACGCCGATCTTTTCGCGGATCTGGTTGGTGAAGATGCAGACGGTTTTGGTCCGGTTGAGGTTGCCGGCCAGTTTCCGCAGCGCCTGCGACATCAGGCGGGCCTGCAGGCCGACCGTGGTGTCGCCGATCTGCCCATCCAGCTCCGCTTTCGGCGTCAGCGCCGCGACCGAGTCGATCGCGACGACGTCGATCGCGCCGGAAGCGATCAGGCGGTCGGCGATCTGCAGCGCCTGCTCGCCGTAGTCCGGCTGGGAGACGAGCAGCTCGTCGGTGTCGACCCCGATCGCCCGCGAGTAGACCGGGTCGATCGCGTGCTCGGTGTCGATGAAGGCGCAGACGCCGCCCAACGACTGGGCCTGGGCGATGATGTGGTTGACGAGGGTCGTCTTTCCCGAGGACTCGGGGCCGAAGATCTCGACGATCCGGCCGCGCGGCACGCCGCCGATCCCGAGCGCCAGGTCGAGGGCCAGCGCGCCGGTCGGGATCGAATCCACCTTGACGGTGCCCTTGTCGCCGAGCCGCATCAGAGAGCCCTGGCCGAAGTCCCGCTCGATCTGCGTGACCGCCGCCTGCAGGGCCGCGTCCTTCGCTTTGGCCTCCTTGGCGGATGCGTCTTTCAGATTCACTTTCTTGTCAGCCATATCGATCACCTCACTGCCGCCCTGGCCCGGGCAGCTCGAATTGGGCCAACGGGACGTAGCGCGCACCCGACGGCTTGAGTTCAGAACGGTAGAGCGTTACCCGGACGCCATGGAAGCCCTCGCAGAGCCCCTGCGGCAGCGGCCCGGGCGGCCGCTCGACGTGCTTTGGACGCCTCGACCCACGTCCCTCGGGGCGCACCCGCGCCACCGTCAGATGGGGCCAGAACGGCCGCTTCTCGGGCTCGTAGAGCCGCTCCGCGGCCAGCACATCGCTGAGCCGCGCCTGAATCCGCTCGGCACCGGGGGAGACAGCCGGGAGAGCGTAGAGACGAGCCCGGCCGCGTGGGGGACGCGGAACCGGATCCCGCAGCTCGATCAGAGGCGCCGGCGCGGCGGATTCGCCGATCGCGGCACCGATCCGCTCGATCTCCTTCTCCGGCCGGTAGCCGAGGAAGGCGAGCGTGATGTGGAGGTTTTCGGCCGGCACCGGCCGCAGGGCCGGGTCCCCGAGGGACTCCCTCCCCCACGCCGCCAGACCCACGCGCACCGCATCGGGCAGGTCCAGCGCCACGAACAGGCGTGCCCGCGGGCTCTTCAGTCGCTCCTGCGCCATCTCCGACCACGCTACGAGGCGAAAACGCGCGACTCAAGGCGCGAATGTGCCGGCTCTCCGCCGAGCTACGCCCGAAAGACCGCTTTTCCGCTCAGAGCGGCGGCTCCTCGCCGCCGAGCAGGATGCGCAGCAGGTGCATCCCGACCAGGGCCGAGCGCTCGCGGATGTCGGCGCGACCGCCGGGAATCACCGGCTCGCGCGCGATGCTCGTGCCGTCGGCGAGCCGGGCGTTGAAGCAGACGAGCCCGACCGGCTTCTCATCGCTACCCCCGTCGGGACCGGCGATCCCGGTGATCGAGACGGCCACGTCGGCCCCGAAGCGCTCCAGTGCGCCGATCGCCATCGCCTCGGCCACCTCCGGCGAAACCGCTCCCTTCGCCTCGATCAGCGCCGGATCGACACCGAGCAGCTCCGCCTTCGCCTCGTTCGAGTAGGCGACCACGCTGCCCGCCAGGTACCCGGAGGCGCCCGGGACGTCGGTGACCCGCGCCGCCAGGAGCCCCCCGCTGCAGGACTCGGCGAGGCCCAGACGGTGCCCTTCCAGCAGCGCCGCGACCTGCGAGTCGATCGTTTCGCCGTCGAGGCTGAAGAGATGCCGCCGGTGGCGCTCCGCCAGACCCTCCCGCACCGCCTCGGCCACGCCCCGGGAGTCGTCGCGGTAGCGCACGTCGATCTCGATCTCGCCGCGGCGCAGGCAGGTCGTGATCTCCACCGCCCCCAGCTCGACGCCACCGTCCTCGATCTCGCGGAGGCTCTTCGCTATCTCCGACTCCGGCACGCCGAACATCCGCAGCGTGTAGCCGCGCAGCGGCGTCGCCCGCGCCAGAACCTCCCGGACCGGCTCGGTCGCCAGGGCGACCGGCCACATCGGCCGCAGCTCGCGCGGCGGTCCCGGCAGGACCACGACGACCCGGTCCGCGGCGGGCACGACGAGCCCGGGCGCGGTGCCGACCGGGTCGAGCGGGGTTGCCCCCCTGGGCACCATCGCCTGCTTGCGATTGGCCTCGAGCACCGCCTCCTCGTCGAAGTTGAAGCGTTTGGCGAAGCCGCGCAGGATCTCGGCGATCTTCGCTTCGATCGCCTCGTCGAGGATCAGCTCGCGGCCCGCGAAGCGGCCGACGATCTCCGCGGTCAGATCGTCGGCGGTCGGCCCCAGTCCGCCGGTGGTGACGATCAGGTCCATCCCCTCCTCGGCAAGGAAGCGCAGGGCGGATTCGAGATCGCCGGGGCGGTCGGCGACGACAAGGATGTGGGCCACCTCCACCCCCTGCTCGGCGAGGCGTTCGGAGACCCACGGGCCGTTGGAATCGGCGATCCGACCGGTCAGGACCTCGGTCCCGGTGACGACGATGCCGGCGCGAATCACGTGCAGGTAGGCCGTTCGCCTTCGGCGAGCTCGCGCAGCGTCCCGCCGGAGCCGATCGCGTAGCCGATCGGGCTCGGAGTCGAAGGGATGCTCGCATGCTGTCCGTTCACCGTCATCGCGACCTCGCCGTTGCCAAGCGAGACCGTGAAGCTACCGGACCGAAAGGGGCCCGCCTCGGCTCCCGGTCCGAGAATCCGGCCCTCGACCAAGGGCCGGCCGACCGCGTCCAACACGCAGACCCAGACTTCGTCCGTGGCGGTCAGCTGCAGCGAGAGGCCGGGATCCGGCCGGCGCGCCGAGGTCGACCGGTTCTCTTCCGGCGCGGCGGAGACCGGTGGCCGCTCGCCGTCACCGGGACCGGGCGACTCCTCGCTGCTCGAAAGTCCGACGACCAGCAGCACCGCCACGAGCCCCGCTGAGACGAGCAGCGCCAGCACCCCGGAGGACAACCGCGGCTGGCGCCGCGATCGCGGCTGCGCGACCCGCGGCTGGGTGGGGTCGACCCCCAAGAGCCCTTCTCCCGGCCGGTCGGCGCCGATTTCGCGCCGGTGCTGCTCGGCCAGCAAGCCCCCGTCGAGCCCGAGGTAGCCGGCGTAGGTGCGGATGAAGCCACGCGTGTAGGCCTCGCCCGGGAGGACGCTCCAGTCCTCTTCCTCGATCGCCCGCAGGAACCGGGCGCGGATTCTGATCCTCGCCTCTACCTCGGCAAGCGTGACGCCGCGCTGCGCGCGCGCCTCACGGAGCGTCCTGCCGACGCTTTCCTCCATGCCTCCATTGTGGCCACCGCCGCCGCTCGGTGGGGAATTTCCGCGCTAGGCGTCGGGCTCGGCGTCGACCGCGACCGGTGCCGGTGCGTCGGCCTGGCCGGCCGGCGCGAGGACGCGGTTCAGGTTCGCCTGGGTGATCAGCACCTGGCGGGGCTTGGAGCCCTCGTAGCCGGAGATGACGCCGCGCCGCTCAAGCATGTCGATGAGGCGCCCGGCCCGCGTGTAACCGACCCGCAGACGGCGCTGGATCATCGAGACCGACGCGGTTTCGGTCTGCACGACCAGGCGGATCGCCTCGTCGAGCAGATCGTCGCTGTCGGGATCGAAGTCTCCCTCGCCACCTTCCTCGGCCGCGTCCTCGGGGGTCTCCAGCAACTCCTCCTCGAACTCCGGTTCGCCCTGCCTGGCCCAGTGCTTGGTGATCCGTGCGATCTCGTCCTCGGTGATGAAGGCGCCCTGGACCCGCTGCAGCTTCGAGGTGCCGGCGCCGCGGAACAGCATGTCCCCCTGTCCGAGCAGTGCCTCCGCCCCGCCCTGGTCGAGGATCACCCGCGAGTCGGTCTGGGAGGAGACCGCAAAGGCGATGCGCGAGGGGATGTTGACCTTGATCGTGCCGGTGATGATGTCGGTCGAGGGACGCTGCGTCGCCAGCACCAGGTGGATGCCGGTGGCGCGGGACTTCTGCGCGAGGCGGATGATCGAGTCCTCGACTTCGGCCGGGGCGACCATCATCAGGTCCGCGAGCTCGTCGATCACGCAGAGGATGTGCGGCAGCGGTGCCTCTCCCTTCTTCTGGCGAACGCGGTTGAGCTCGCCCAGGTTGCGGGCGCGGGCCTCGCTCATGATCCCGTAGCGGCTCTCCATCTCACCGATCAGGTTGGAGAGGACGTTGGCGGCGAGCCGCGGCGAGGTGACCACCGGGGTCAGCAGATGCGGGACGTTCTCGTAGTGGTTGAGCTCGACCTGCTTGGGGTCGACGAGGACCAGCCGCACCTCGTTCGGCGATGCCTGCATCAGGATCGAGGAGAGGATCGCGTTGACGCAGCCGGACTTGCCCGAGCCGGTGGTCCCGGCGACGAGGACGTGCGGCATCTTCGCGAGGTCGGTCCAGACCGGGTTGCCGTCGATCCCCTTGCCGAGCCAGGCGACCAGCGGCGAGGTCTTCTCGGGGCGGCCGGCGTAGATGTCGCCGAGCCGGACGATGCGCCGGCGGGTGTTGGGCACCTCCACCCCGACCGCCTGTTTGCCGGGAATCGGGGCGAGGATGCGGATGTCGGTCGAGGCCAGCGCGTAGGCGAGGTCGTTGGTGAGCTCGGTGACTTTCTTCACCTTGATGCCCGGCGCGAGGCGCAGTTCGTAGCGGGAGACGTGCGGGCCGCTGACGACGCCGACGATCTTCGCCTCGACGCCGAAGTGCCCCAGCGTCTCGACCAGCTTGCGCCCGACGATCTCGTGGTCGCGCGGGTCCGGTCCTTTGTCGCCGCTCTTGCCGCGCTCCAGCACCTTCGCCGCCGGCGGGCGGTAATCGATCTCCTCCGAAGTGGTGACGCCGCGCTTCTGCCCCATCGGCGTCAGCCGCGCCGGCTCCGGCTCGGGCGGCGCGTCCTCGAGGACCGCGTCCTCCTCGGAGGTCGAGATCTCCTCCAGTTCGCGGTCGAAATCGTCTGCGCCGGGGGCCACCTCACCCTCGTCCTCGGCATCCTCGGCCAGCTGCACGGTCGGCTCGAACTCGTCCGTGTCGGGGTAGCTGCTCATCACGTCGGTGGGGCCGGCGAGCGTCGCGTCGTCCCCGCCGGCCTGCCGCCCCTCGCGCCAGTCCATGTGCGTCCGCGCCACGGTGCGGGCCGCGGCGTCACCGCCGCGGAAGATCGCCCGGAACGCGCTCCGCGCCCCACGCCCGATCCCGCGTGCCAGGGCCGAAACCGACGTGCCGGTCAGCAGCATCCCACCGGCGGCGAGCACCAGGACGGTGAAGATCCGCGCCCCAACAGCCCCGACCAGGTACTCGAGCCCCGTTTCCACCCCGTAGCCGACCTTGCCGCCCTCCCAGCCGAAGAACAAGACGAAGGTCAGGTAAACGCCGAAGGCGACGAGGAGCAGCCCGATCAAATCCAGATGCCGCTGCTCCAGCCCAGCAGGCAAACGCAGCCCACCCCGCGGCTTGGCCGCTTTGGCTCGTTTTTTGCCAGCTTTTCCTTTGCGCACGGGCGCACGCCTTTTCCGAACAAACATGTGATCCCGGTTCGACGTGAATACCGGGAGACCTTTGCTTCCTCGACAGACGGCGGGCTATGGCCCCTAAATTCGGCCTAAAAGCAGGGGGAACCACCGCTCAACCGGTCTAACATCGGCTTTCATGCTGGCCGAACCAGACCAGACCGGCGGCCGCGTCCTCGTCGTCGAGGACGACACCGACATCGCCGACGTGCTCCGCCGTTCCCTGCGCAACGAGGGCTATGAGGTGCGCACTTCGGCCGACGGCGTCGACGCGCTCGACGTCGCGGCGGGTTTCGTCCCCGATCTGGTCGTGCTGGACCTTGGGCTGCCGCGCCTCGACGGCATCGAGGTCTGTCGCCGACTGCGCGAGGAGGGCGACGTGCCGATCCTGATGCTCACGGCCCGGGCAGAAACCGAGGACCGGGTGACCGGCCTCGACAGCGGTGCCGACGACTACCTGGCGAAGCCGTTCGAGCGGCAGGAGCTGCTGGCGCGGATCCGCGCCCTGCTGCGCCGCCGCCCGCCGCGCGGCGCCGCCTCGCTGCAGGTCGGCGACCTCCAGCTCAATCCCGACACGCGCGAGGTCCGGCGCGGGGACCGCGAGATCGAGCTGACCAACCGCGAGTTCGAGCTGCTCGAGTTCCTTCTGCGCAACGAGCGCCTCGTCGTCTCCCGCGAGCGCCTCCTCGACGAGGTCTGGGGCTACGACCCGATGGCCGCCACGAACACGATCGACGTCTTCATCTCCAACCTGCGGCGTAAGCTCGAGGCGGAGGGCGAGCCACGGCTTCTGCACACCAAGCGCGGCGCCGGCTACGTGCTGAAGGACTAACCGTGCGGCTCGGGTTTCGCAAACGGGCTCGGGTGCGGCCACGGATCCTGCGCTTCCGCGACTGGCCGCTGCGCTGGAGACTCGCCACCGTCTCGGCCAGCCTCACCCTGGTGATCCTGATGCTGTTCGGCGCCGTGGTCGGCGGCGTCGCCACGCAGCGCATCCGCGAGGACTTCGACGGCGAGGTGCGCAGCGCGGCTCAGATCCTCGCCCGCGAATTCAAAGTCGAATACAGCGCCTTCCAGACCAGCGTCGAAGCGGGTCCCCGCCTCAACGACTTCGTGCTGCCCGACGACGCCTCCGCCCGGGTCCTGGACGTCAACGAAAACATGCTGAGGGAGAGCAGCGATGCCGCCGACCTCGGCCCGGCGCGCGCCGGGCTCTCCGACCACGGCGAGATCAGGGTGGCGACCGAACCGATCGTCTCGCCCGAAGGCACCACCACCGGCTACGTCCAGTACGGGCGCAACGTCGAGCACGTCAACTCGACCGTCGAGCGCCTCTGGCTCTTCATCGCCGCCGGGATCATCGGCGGGACGCTGCTCGCCAGCTTCGCCGGCGTGATGATCGCCGGTCGGGCGATGCGGCCGATCGCCTCGCTGACCGCGACCGCCCGCGAAGTCGCCACCACCCGAGACCCGTCCCGGCCGATGCCCGAGCCGGAGGTCGAAGACGAGGTCGGCGAGCTTGCCCTCACCCTCGAGGAGATGCTGCGTTCGCTCGACGCCGCGCGGACCGAGCGCGAGGGGGCGATGCAGAAGCAGCGGGAGTTCGTCGCCGACGCCTCCCACGAGCTCCGTACCCCACTGACCAGCATCCTCGCGAACCTCGAGCTGCTGCAGGCCTCGCTCGGCTCCCCCGACCAGGCGGAGGATCGCGAGATCGTCGACTCGGCCCTGCGCTCCTCGCGTCGGATGAGCCGGCTCGTGGCCGACCTCCTACTCCTGGCCCGCGCCGACGCCGGACGTCTCGACAAGCACCGCCGCTGCGATCTCGCCCAGATCGCCGGCGATGCGGCGGTCGAGGCCGCCCCGCTGATGGGCGACCGCACCCTGACCATCGACAACGACCGACCGATCGGGGTCGAGGGCAGTCCCGACGAGCTGCACCGGATGGTCCTCAACCTGCTCGACAACGCCGCCCACCACACCCCGGCCGGTTCGCACATCGAGCTGAGCCTGCGGACAGAAGGCACGGAGGCCGTGCTCGACGTGGCCGACGACGGACCGGGAGTCCCCGCCGAGATGTGGGATCAGGTCTTCGGCCGCTTCGTCCGCGGCCAGGGCCCGGCCGATACCGCGGCCGGCCCGGGGACGGGACTGGGGCTCGCGATCGTCAGCGCCGTCGCCGCCTCGCACGGCGGCACGGTCGAAGCGACCGAGTCGCAGACCGGGGGCGCTCTCTTCCGCGCCCGCATCCCCCTTGCCGATTCTGAGCAAGTCGTTAACCGGGCTTTAGAGCGCCTTTAGCGCCCCGGCCTAACTTCCCCGGCGGACGAGACACAGGCCCGCCGGGGATTCTCCCCAGACACCACCCCGGCGGGCTTTCTCTCCTCCGGCCGATGTCCAGTCCTAACAGCGGCTTCGGCTGTGTGAGTCGGTCCCGGTAGGGGTGGAGCGTCTTGTACTTTTTCGGCGCTTTCCACCTCGGAAGACCGCCGGCAATCTCGAAAAAGTTAAGCGGAACCCCTACCGGGACCGACTCGCCCCGCTAAACCTCGACGACCACCGGCAGGATCATCGGCCGGCGGCGGAGGCGTTGGAAGACGAACTTGCCGAGCGCGTCGTGCAGGTCCTCCTCGATCAGGTGCGCCTCGCGGTTGCCGGCCTTGGCCGCTTCTTCGAGCGTGTCTTCGACCAGGTCGCTGAGCTCCTCGACCAGCGCGTCCGCCTCGTCGAGGAAGGCGACGCCGCGGAAGATCACCTCGGGGTCGGCGACGACGCTGCCGTCGTCGGAGGAGACCGTGGCGACGACGATGAAGATGCCGTCGGCGGAGATTTCGCGGCGGTCGCGCAGGGCGGCGTCGTCGGGCTCGCCGATGTTGACGCCGTCCACGTACATCACGCCGGCGTGGATGTCCTCGCCGAAGCGGGCACCGCTCTCGTCGACCTCCAGCGGCAGCCCGTTGCGGCCGCGGAAGATGTTCTCCGGGTCGACGCCGACCGATTGGGCCAGCTCGGCGTGCAGTCGCAGCCGCTTGTGGTCGCCGTGCACCGGCATCACGTAGCGCGGCTTGGTCAGGTTGAGCATCAGCTTCAGCTCCTCCTGCCAACCGTGGCCGGAAGCGTGGATCGGCGCGTCTTTGGCGGTGATCACGGTGGCGCCGATCTCGTAGATGCGGTCGATCGTCTCGTTGACAGCCCGCTCGTTGCCCGGGACCGGGGTCGCCGAGAAGACCACGGTGTCGCCGGAATGCAGTTGCACGTCGCGGTGGTCGTTGTTGGCCATCCGCCGCAGCGCCGAGAGCGGCTCGCCCTGGCTGCCGGTCGAGATCACGACCACCTTCTCATCCGGGAAGTCCTCGATCTCGCGCGGTTGGATGAACACCCCATCCGGGGCTTTTGCCATGCCCAGGTTGGAGGCGATGTTGAAGTTCTTGCGCATCGAGCGGCCGACCAGCGCCACCTTGCGGTCGAGCGCCACGGCGGCGTCGATCACCTGCTGCACGCGGTGGATGTTCGAGGCGAAGGAGGTGACGATGATCCGCCCCTCGCAGCGCGAGAACTCCTGCAGCAGCGCCGGCCCGACGCTCGACTCCGAGGGCGCCACTCCCGGCCGGTCGGCGTTGGTCGAGTCGCCGCAGAGCAGCAGCAGGCCCTCGCTGCCGATCTCGGCGAGGCGGGGTACGTCGGCGGGACGGCCGTCCACCGGGGTCTGGTCGAACTTGTAGTCGCCGGTCATCAGCATCGAGCCCACCTCGGTGGTGATCAGCACGCCGCGCATGTCGGGAATCGAGTGCGCGAGGTGGACCAGCTCGAGCTCGAACGGCCCGTGCTTCACCCGCTCCCCCGCCGGCAGCTCCTGCAACGGCGTTTTCTCGCCGAGCTTGTGCTCGTCGAGCTTCGAGCGGACCATCCCGATCGTCAGCAGGCCGCCATAGACGACCGGCGGGATGCCGATTTCCCGCAGCACATAGGGCAGGGCGCCGACGTGGTCCTCGTGGCCGTGGGTGAGCACGATCGCTTCGATGTCGTCGGCGCGGTCGCGCAGGTAGGAGAAGTCGGGCAGCACGAGGTCGATGCCGTGCATCTCCGCGGTCGGGAACATCAACCCCGTGTCGACGACGACGATCTTGCCGTCGTACTCGACCACGGTCATGTTCTTGCCGATCTCGCCGAGCCCGCCCAAGGGCAGCACTCGCAGTTTCTTGCTTGGCACTAGTTACTCACTCTCTTCTGAAGTTGGTCAACCGGCGGCTGGAAGGCCGATGCCTTCCAGCGCGGTCTTGATTGCCGCCCGCTGTTCGGCGTCCGCGGCGACGAGGGGAAGCCGCAACCGCCCAGAGGCGATGCCGAGCATCTCCAGCGCCGCCTTCACGGGGATCGGGTTCGTCGTCACCGAGAGGCCCTCGTAGACGGGCGTAAGTTCGTTGTCGATCTCGCGGGCGCGATCGAGGTCGCCGCCCCGGGCGGAGTCCCACATCTCGCGCATCTGGTCGCCGACGACGTGCGAGGCGACGGTGATGCCGCCGGCGCCGCCGAACTCGAGCACGCGCAGGAAGGTGTTGTCATTGCCGGCGAGGACGGCGAGCCCCTCGATCGGGCCCAGCTCCTCGTCGTTGGCCTGCTTGACGCCGACGATGTTGTCGATCTGGCCGAGCTCCCCCAGCAGGTCCGGTGGCATGTTGATCACGACCCGCGAGGGGATGTTGTACATGATCAGCGGCAACTCGGGCACCGCTTCGGCAACCGCCTCGAAGTGGGCGCGCAGGCCGGCCCGGTTCGGCTTGTTGTAGTAGGGCGCCACGACCAGGGCCGCGTCGGCGCCGGCCTCGGCGGCCATCCTGGTCAGCTCGCGCGAGTGGCGGGTGTCGTTGGTGCCGGTGCCGCAGGCCAGCAGGACGTCGTCGCCGACCTCCGCCCGCACCGCTCGCAGCAGCACGATCTCCTCCTCGTCGGTGAGGGTCGGGCACTCGCCCGTCGTCGCCGCCACGACAAGGCCGTGGGAGCCATGTTCCAGCAGGTGAGCAGCGAGTCGTCGTGCCGCGTCCGTATCGACCCCTCCCCGCTCGTCGAACGGGGTCGCCATCGCGGTGATGATCCCTCGGATCTCCTTCATCGCTGCCAGGGTATCCAGTCCCGCGGCCTAGTCATCGAAAAGCAGCTTCTCGAGGCCAACCGTGAAGCGATCGGGCAGCGTCGCGACCCGGCGCACCGCCAGCAGGACCCCCGGCATGAACGAGCGCCGGTCGATCGAGTCGTGCCGCAGCGCCAGGGTCTGTCCCTCGCCGCCGAAGATCACTTCCTGGTGGGCGACCAGACCCGGCAGGCGGACCGAGTGGATCGGCTGGTGGACGTTGCCACCGGCCGCGTCGATCAGCTCCTGCGTGCGCTTGGCCGTGCCCGAGGGCGCGTCGAGCTTGCGGTCGTGGTGCAGCTCGACGATCTCGCACTCGGGCATGTGCGGAGCGATCGTCTGCGCGACCTCCATCAGCAGCACGGCGCCGATCGCGAAGTTGGGGGCGACGAAGCAGTTGGCGCTCGACGCCTCGGCGACCGCCCGGGCGGCGTCGAGGTCGAAGCCGGTGGTGCCGACAACCGCGTGGACGCCGGCGTCGAGGCAGGCCTTGACATTTGCGAGGGCGGTATCGGGCACGGTGAAATCGACGACCACGTCGGATGCATCGAGGATCTCTCCGAGCTCGATCCCGAGCGCCGGATCGGCCTTGGCCGCCAGCTCGGTGTCCTCGGCCGCTTCGACCGCTTCGCAGACCGCCTCGCCCATTTTGCCGGCGGCACCGGCGACGCCAACCCTGATCACGCCGCTACCAGGCCCTCGCTGACCGGCGCCAGGGCGGCGCGGAAACGGTCCTCGTCGGCGCCCACGCAAGCGGCCGAGAGCCGCTCCGCGCCGTAGAGCTCGCCCGCCAGCTCGGTCAGGTCGCCGACCTCGATCGCGTCGACCTTGGCCAGCATCTCGTCGAGGCTTTCGATCGGCAGGCCGAAGAGGGTCGCGCGGGAGATCCGGGTCATCCGCGCCGCCGTCGACTCCGAGGAGAGGACGAGGCGGCCCTTGACGCTCTCCTTGGCCCGGGTCAGCTCCTCGGCCGAGACCGGCTCGGAGCGCAGCCGGCCCAGCTCCCGACCGATGATCTCGCAGGCCTCCTCGACGTTGTCCTCGCGGGTGCCGACGTAGGTCGCGACCAGCCCCTGGTCGGTGAACTGCTCGTTGTAGGAGCCGACCGAGTAGGCGAGACCCCGCTTCTCGCGCACCTCGCGGAAGAGGCGTGACGAGGTCGAGCCGCCGAAGATCGAGTCGAGCACGGCCAGCGGGAAGCGGCGCTGATCGTCGCGGCGCAGCCCCGGCGCCCCGAAGCAGATGTGGTACTGCTCGGTCTCCTTGGGGTAGAAGCAGAGCCGTCCCGAGCCGTCGATCCCCCCGGTCCTCAACGTCCCGTTGCTCTCCGCCGGGGGCGTGACCAGCCGCTCGGCCAGCTCGACGATGCGGGCGTGGTCGAGGTGACCGGCGGCGCCGACGACGATCTGCGGGCCGGTGTAGTGCGCGCTGCGGTAGCTCTCGATGTCGGGGACGGGAATCGAGGCGATCACCTCGGCCTCGCCGAGCACCCGCCGGCCGAGCGGGTGCGAACCGAACACCGCCTCGGCGAGGACGTCGTGAACCCGGTCCTGCGGCTCGTCCTCGTACATCGCGATCTCCTCGAGCACCACCTGGCGCTCGGAGTCGACTTCGGGGTAGGTGGGCGCCAGGAGCATTTCCGCCAGCAGCTCGAAGACCTCGTCGGTGTGCTCGTCGAGGAAGCGGGCGTGCAGATGGGTCGTCTCCTTGCCGGTCGCCGCGTTGATCGACGCGCCCAGCCCGTCGAAGCGCTCGGAGATCTCGATCGCCGAGTAACGCGCCGTGCCCTTGAACAGGAGGTGCTCGAGGAAGTGCGAGACCCCGGCCTGCGCCGGAGTCTCGTTGCGGGAACCGGTGCGCACCCAGAGTCCGAGCGCCACGGATCGGACCGAGGGAACCTCCTCGGTCACGACCCGGACGCCCGAGCCCAACTCGGTGAGCTGGGGTGCGCTCAAACTTCTAGCCGCGGCGCTCACGCTCGCGGCGCCTGCCGCCGTCGCGGCCACCACGGCCACCACGGTCGCCGCCGTTGCGACGGCCGCCGTCTCCGGAGCCGACCGAGGCCAGTTCCTCCGGCGATTTGCCCTCCACGGACGGGTCGCTGGAGAGGCGAAGGCCGATCCGGCCCCGCTCCTTGTCGACCTCGACCACGGTGACGTCGATCTCCTCGCCGGCTTTGAGGACGTCGTCGACCGAGTCGACCCGCTCGCCCGGCTTCACGTTGGAGATGTGAAGCAGGCCGTCGGTGCCCTTGACCAGCTCGACGAAGGCGCCGAAGGTCGTCGTCTTGACGACTTTCGCCGAGTTGTAGCGATCGCCGATTTCGGCCTCCTTGGTCATCGAGTTGATGCGGGCCACGCAGGCCTCGACCAGTTCGCCGGTCGGCGCGTAGATCCGCACCGTGCCGTCGTCCTCGACGTCGATCTCGGCTTCGAACTCCTCGCAGAGGGCGCGGATCGTTTCGCCGCCTTTGCCGATCACGGCCCCGATCTTCTCCGGGTCGATCTTGATCGACTCGATCGCCGGCGCGTGCTGGGAGAGCTTCTCACGCGGACCGTCGATCGCCTCGGCCATCTTGCCGAGGATGAACTGACGGCCTTTGAGGGCCTGCTCCAACGCGTCCTCGAGGATCTCGAAGGTGACGCCGGTGATCTTGATGTCCATCTGCAGGGCGGTGATCCCGTCCTTGGTGCCGGCGACCTTGAAGTCCATGTCGCCGAGGTGGTCCTCGACGCCGGCGATGTCGGTGAGGACGATGTAGTCGTCGCCCTCCTTGATCAGGCCCATCGC
>Ga0190274_10000477_pt1 | contig 24286 bp, 15 predicted proteins | sample Popmic531T_FD_133002 | JGI IMG/M metagenome (GOLD analysis project Ga0190274, IMG submission 133002) | Populus adjacent soil microbial communities from riparian zone of Yellowstone River, Montana, USA - 531 T | ecosystem: Environmental > Terrestrial > Soil > Riparian zone | place: USA: Montana... | reverse complement strand
GGAATTCAAGTGACAACAATGATCTATGGAAATATGATATCACTTCAAACGAGTGGACATGGATGAGCGGCGATCCGTTTACAGGTGGTGCAGGAGTTTATGGGACGCTTGGAGTTTCATCTCCGCTTAACTACCCGCCGGCACGCCTGGAAGTCGCATGTTCATGGAGCGGCAGTTCAAATGACCTTTGGCTTTTTGGTGGAGAAGGACTTGGTGGACATATGAATGATTTGTGGAAGTATGATATCACAACAGGGGAGTGGACATGGATGAATGGAAGCAATACGTATGGCGCTGTTGATGTATACGGAACGTTGGGAATATCTGATCCTGGTAATACTCCCGGCGCAAGACAATGCTACACACATTTCAAAGATTTATCAGGTAACTTCTGGTTGTTTGGAGGAACAGCTTACAATCCGTCAGCATACAACGACCTTTGGAAGTATGATCCAGCATTGAATGAATGGGCCTGGATGTACGGTCCGAACTTTCAGGGGGATGCCGGAAATTACGGCGTCAAATGTGTCCCTTCGCCAAGCAATCTTCCTTCAAACAGGTATGAAAACCGTTCCTGCTGGACTGATCCGTGCGGAAACTTTTATTTCTTCGGAGGAACAGGTTATCCGGGTGGCTATTTCAATGATCTCTGGTATTTTAATGTCGCTGCAAATATGTGGACGTGGGTGAGCGGAGATTCTATTCTAAGCTCCGGGGGAATATTTGGAACACAGGGTGTTTCTTCTCCTCTGAATGTTCCACCTTCAAGAATGGGTTCTTCATCATGGCTTGAGTCGAACGGAAACCTCTGGCTCTTTGGTGGTTTCGTCGGCATGAATGATCTCTGGCGTTTTGTTCCCGATCCTTCATGCACACCATGCAGCATTTTCCCTGTCGCTGCCTTCAACGCGCCAAACCATATTTGTCCGGGCACCTGCACTGACTTCAACAACCTCTCTACTTTTGCAACTTCTTATACATGGATTTTCCCGGGAGGATCACCATCAGTAAGCACCGACGTGAACCCCACAAATATCTGTTACAATACACCGGGCGTGTACCCTGTTACACTCATTGCCTCCAATGCTACGGACACTGATACGCTCGTCTTGAATAATTACATAACCGTTTATCCATACCCGCCTGCGCAGGGAATTCTCCAGAATGGTGATACACTCTTTGCAAATGCGGGAGCCGTGAGTTATCAATGGTATCATGATGGAAATGTTATTCCTGGTGCCACTGATTATTATTATGTCGCTTCAGAAGGCGGCAGCTACAATGTTGTCGCAACGGATATCAACGGATGTGAGGTGGAAGCGGTGATCTTTGACGTGGTCGCGGGAATCCAGTACCCGGTTTCCAATTTACAGTTTACAGTTAGTCCGAATCCGGTTATTGATCAATTGACAATTCAAAATTCACAAGTCACGAGTGGCGCAGCCATAGACATTTCAATTTACAATATGCTTGGTGAAAAAATATTCTCGGCAGTTGACTGGGAACTGGGAACTGTAAACTGCGAACTTTTTTCTTCCGGCATGTACTGGCTTAACATTGAAACGAAGGGTCAAATACAACGATTAAAATTTATCAAGAAGTAAATTATAGATATGAATTATAGAAATTTGTTGCAGAGGATTCTATTAATTTTTTGCGTAGTCATTCAGCAGCAGTTTGTGTTTGCGCAGAAGGAATCCAACATGTGGTATTTTGGAAACTATGCAGGCGTTGATTTCAACAGCGGTTCTCCGGTAGCATTCAGCGGCAGTGCGATGAGTATGCTTGAAGGTGTTGCTTCGATCAGTGATACTTCCGGTGCAACATTGTTTTATACCAACGGGGCAAGTGTTTGGAATAAAAATAATCTGCAAATGCCGAATGGCTTCGGACTTCTTGGGGATAACAATTCAGCGCAGGCAGCCATCATCGTTAGAGCACCGGGCAGCTACACAGCATTCTACATTTTTACTACGCCTACATGGGGAGTGGGTGACATGTGTTACAGCATTGTGGACATGACACTGCAGGGAGGATTGGGAGATGTTACAACGAAGAATACACCGCTCTTTACCAACTCCACTGAAAAAGTTACTGCAGTTTATCATGCAAACGGAACTGACATCTGGATTATAGGGCATGAGTTCAATACAAACAATTTCTATTCATTTCTTCTAACTGCTGCCGGTGTGAATCCTGTACCCGTTATCACATCAACCGGAACTGTACATTCCTCTGCACTTGGATTTGCGGGCTACCTGAAAGCGGCGCACAACGGGCAGAAGATCGGATATGCATGCACTATCAATATGAATCTTGTCGAAGTATTAGACTTTGACAATACAACAGGAATTCCTTCAAACCCGATTTCTCTTCCGAACATCCAGGAAGCATATGGTTTGGAATTCTCTCCCGACGATTCAAAACTCTATGCAACTTCTGAAAATCCTTGCCAGATCTTTCAATGGGATTTAAATGCAGGATCTCCAGCCGCGATTCTGGCTTCGCAGTTGATTGTCGGAGTAGGTTCTTCACCTGTTGCAGCATTGCAGCTGGGACCGGATGGAAAAATTTATCTCTCCAAGAGAAATGCAGTTCCATTTCTTGGCGTAATCAACGACCCCGATTCGGCCGGACTAGCATGCAACTTTATTGATGATGTGATCCCGCTTGCCGGCGGTTCAAGTTGTTCATACGGGTTACCTAATTTCTTTCAATCTTTTTTTGCGCATTCACAGGCATTGCCTGTTGCACTATTCAATGCACCGAATCATGTGTGTCCCGGAACATGTACCGACTTCAATAATATTTCTCTCAATGCCACTTCCTTTGTATGGAGTTTTCCTGGAGGAAATCCTGCGGTTTCCTCAGATATGAATCCAATTGGTATCTGTTATAATAGTCCCGGACAATATGATGTAATGCTTATTGCTTCGAATGCAATTGGAAGTGACACATTGATGTTGCCAAATTTTATCACCGTATATCCTTATCCGCCCGCACAGGGAATTCTTCAAAGTGGTGACACGCTCTTTGCCAATGCGGGCGCAGTTTCTTACCAATGGTATCACAATGGAAATGTAATTCCCGGAGCAACCGATTATTATTATGTCGCTCCCGAAGGCGGGAACTTTAATGTTGTTGCGACTGATGTCAATGGTTGCGAAGTGGAAGCCGTGATCTTTGATGTAACTGCTGGCGTCACCCAGTTTTCAGATGGCGGTTTGCAGTTGGCAATTTTTCCGAACCCGGCGTCTGAATCATTAACTATTACAGGTTTAATTTCGAGCGGAATAGCTGTTGACATTTCAATTTACAACGTCCTAGGTGAAAAAATATTCTCGGCTGTTGACTGGAAACTGCCCACTGTTAACTGCCAACCTTTTCCTTCCGGCATTTATTGGCTTGACTTAGCAATAAACGGAAATGTCAAGCGATTGAAATTTGTTAAGCAATAACTCCAAACACCTTGAAAGCAATTACACTCTTCATTTATTGTGCACTCTGCATTTCAATTTCTGCATTTTCTCAACTTCCTGTTGCCTGTATTTCTATTGGCAACCAGAATCTCTGTCCCGGCACCTGTACTGATTATTTGAACTGCTCGACGAATGCAACTTCTTATCAATGGATTTTTGCAGGAGCAAATCCTTCAACAAGCTCTGATGTAAATCCTGTAAATATTTGTTACAGCACACCTGGCATCTATGATGTTACTCTCATAGCTAGTAATTCATTCGGAAGTGATACCTTATTGTTACCGAATTATCTTACTGTTTTTCCACCTCCCCCACCAATAGTAGCTATTGAATTTTGCGGTGATACGCTTTTTGCACCCCTGGGTTTTGTAAGTTATCAATGGTACATGAGCGGAAATATTATTAACGGAGCAACTGATTATTTTTATATAGCATCCCAAAGCAATGACTATAACGTGGTGGCTGCTGATGTAAATGGTTGCGAAGTGGAGGCAGTCATTTATCCAGGAGGTTGGGGTGGATCCTGTAATTGTTGTACTGGAATTAATGAATTCGATGCTGAAAATAAAATTTATGTGTACCCGAACCCGGTGTACGATAAACTGGTAATTGGAAATTTGAAATTGGGGCCGGCAGCAATCGTGTCCATCTACAATACGCTGGGAGAAAATGTTTTGGAGGTTAATGAACTCACTGATGAAGAAGGGGGCGGCGGATTGAATGTGTCAAACCTTGCTGATGGTGTTTATTGTATCAACGTTGAAATAAATGATCGCATCGAACGATTGAAATTTGTAAAGCAATAATTTTAATGTTATGAAATATAAAGTTTTGTTACGGAGCATTCTACTAATGAATTGTGTACTCATTCAGCAGCAATTTGTATTCGCACAGAAGGAAACCAACATCTGGTATTTTGGTAATGGTGCAGGTCTTGATTTCAACAGCGGCGCACCGGTTTCAATTTCAGGCGGGATGGTGAATACTTATGAAGGCTGCGCAACTATTTGTGATTCGAATGGTGACATACTTTTTTATTCTGACGGCATCACGGTATGGAATAAAAACCACCAGGTAATGCCAAATGGATCAGGTCTCACAGGTGATTATTCTTCCACGCAATCGGCAACAATTGTTGAAGAACCTGGATCCACAGGTATTTACTACTTGTTTACGTCTATGAGCACGCTCAATTATTCAATTGTAGATATGTCACTCAACGGAGGTCTTGGTGACATCAATGTTTCCAAAAATGTTTTCCTCGCAAACAGTGCTGAAAAAATTTGTGCTGTGAAGCATGCCAATGGAAATGACGTTTGGATTATCATGCACGAGCCTTATACTGATGGCTTTAATTCATTCCTGCTTAGTTCTGCCGGTGTGAATTTGGTACCTGTCCATTCAAATGCAGGTATGCCCGACAGCGGAATCGTAGGCCAGATGAAGGTTTCTCCATTGGGAGATAAGATTGCTGTCGGACATTTCAGGGCGGGCGAAACCGTATCTTTTTGCGATTTTGATCCTGCGACTGGAATTGTATCCAATGGATTTCCTCTTGCGACAATTAATTCTACACAGTCATACGGTGTTGAGTTTTCTCCTGACGGCACAAGACTTTATACTACAGGTGAAAATGCATGGTTCAGCATTACTCAGTTTGATCTCACCGCTGGATCTCCTGCAGCGATCAGTGCATCCGCAACAATTGTTGGAACAACGGGAGGTATTCTTCCGGCAGGAATGCAAATTGGTCCCGACCTGAAAGTGTATGTAACATTAAATGGATCTAATTTTCTTGCTGTCATCAATGATCCGAATGCGCTGGGTGTGGCATGTAACTTCCAGGACAATGCAGTACCTCTTGGTGCAGGGATGTGCCAGCTCGGGCTTCCGGGTTATGTAGCAAGTTATTTTGTTTCCAACCTTCTTCCCAATGCGATCTTTACTTCGCCAAATCATATTTGCCCCGGAACATGTACTGATTTTACAAACCTGTCAGTGAATGGAAATACTTTTATCTGGAATTTCCCTGGCGCAAATCCGGCTGCCAGTACTGATTTTAATCCTACCGGGATCTGTTACAATTCGCCGGGGCAGTTCGATGTACAGCTCATTGCTACCAATGCCAATGGCAGTGATACATTGCTCTTGCATAATTATATTACTGTGTACCCGTATCCGGCTCCGCAGGGAATTCTTCAGAATGGCGATACACTTTTTGCCAACCAGGGAGCGGTGAGTTATCAGTGGTACCATGATGGTTTACTTATTCCCGGCGCGACAGAATACTTTTATGTCGCACCAACAGGAGGAAATTATAACGTCGTAGCCACTGATGCAAATGGATGTGAAGTGGAGGCAGTGATCTTTGATGTGATAGCAGGCCTCACCCCAGCCCTCTCCAAAGGAGAGGGAGTTGTGGTGTTCCCGAATCCGGTAATGGAAATATTATCAGTTGTCGGGTATCAGTTATCTGGCGGATCCGAAAGCATTTCTGTTTATAATATGCTTGGAGAAAAAGTTATGGATGTTATGCCTGTCCCACTTGCAGATAAGAATGGATGGCAGGCAGATGTTTCAAATCTCTCGAGTGGTGTATATTGGTTAGATGTAATAGGGAATAATTCTGTTTCAAGAATTTCTTTTATGAAACAATAGCAAGCGCAATTAAAAATTTACAACATGAAACAATACCTGGTAATACTCAGTTTGCTTTTTTCCCTGAATGGATTCAGCCAGGGAGAAAACAACATTTGGTATTTTGGATCGTTTGCAGGATTGGATTTTAATTCCGGTTCTCCGGTCGCCATCAGTGGCGGACAAACGAACCAGCGAGAAGGTGTTGCCAGCGTTTCTGATGCAACCGGCAATCTTCTTTTTTATTCTGATGGCGTTACTGTTTGGGACAAGACGCACTCCGTCATGCCCAATGGTACCGGACTGCATGGAGATGGATCCACCACACAATCTGCTACGATCGTACCTGTGCCAGGTGTTCCATCTCAATATTATCTTTTTACATGTCCCGAAATACATACCAACGAGGCACTTTATTACTCAATCGTAGATATGACGCTCAATGGCGGAAATGGAGATATCACCGCAATAAAAAATGTTTTGATACTCAGTGCGGCAACTGAACAATGCACTGTTATTCCGGCAATGAATGGCTGCCTGTGGTTTGTTGCGAGAACATTTGATCCATTCTTCTATGCCTGGTTAATTGATCCATCAGGAATTCAACCACCTGTCGTATCAAACTGCGGTGCCACCATCAGTCAGGCAAACACACAGGGGCTGGGTTTTATGAAGTCATCATCACTGAATAATAAAATCGGCGTAGCCTATTATGGGGCTTCTTCCCTGACAAGCTTTTTCGAATTGTATGACTTCGACAATGCAACTGGAGTTGTAAGTAATGCATTTCAATTTTCACCTGGGACGACATACAGTGTTTACTCCTGCGCATTTTCTCCGGATGGAAGTAAATTTTACGGAGCTGAATGGGGACCGAATATTTATCAGTATGACATGAATGCAGGAAGCCAGGCAGCGATACTGGCTTCACAGACTGCAATCGGAAGTCCGGGAAGTTCTGTCGGTGCCATTCAGATTGCACCTGACCAGAAAATGTATGTGACGTGTGAGGGAACGCCAAGCATATCAGTGATTAATAATCCCAATGCATTGGGCCTGGCTTGCAACTTTCAGCTGAATGTTGTTCCGCTGGGAGGTAACACGACTGGAATCGGACTTCCTGAAAAAGTTTTGTTGCCATTGTGTAATGTCCCGCCGAATGCTGCATTCATCGCACCCAACCATATTTGTCCGGGCACATGCACCGACTTCGTGAACAATTCAACCAATGCTACATCATTCATTTGGAGTTTTCCCGGAGGTTCTCCTCCAGTGAGTACTGATATGAATCCCGTCAATATTTGCTACAATACTCCCGGACAGTATGATGTTTCACTTATTGCATCGAACGTAAATGGAAGTGATACGCTTTCACTGAATAATTTTATTACCGTTTATCCATATCCATCCCCACAGGGAATCATGCAAAGCGGGGATACCCTGTTTGCAAATGCAGGTGCACAGAGTTACCAATGGTACTTCGATGGAAATATAATTCCCGGGGCGACAAATTATTTTTACGTGGCTCCAACGAGCGGCAATTACAATGTTGTGGCAACAGACAATAATGGCTGTGAAGTGGAAGCGGCGATCTTTGATGTAATCGCTGAAATCAAGTTACCGGTCGGCAGTTCGCAGTTGGCAGTCTTTCCGAATCCGGTTTCGGAATTGTTAACCATTTCTGGTTATTCAGAAACAGTTGTCAAAATTTCAATTTACAACATGCTTGGAGAAAAAGTCATGGAGGTTACGGCTGAGCCCATTGCAGATTCGAAAGGATGGCAGGCAGATGTTTCAAAACTCTCAAATGGAATTTATTGGTTAAGCATTTCCGGAAATAAATCTGTTACAAGAATACCTTTCACAAAGCAATAAGGAATTGCAACTATCTAACCTGAAATAGTTTGAAAAAAAATTATCTGATGATAAGGACATTGAAAATTTTCTTGCTTCTGTTTGTGTCGATGTTATCGATACAGGTATCCGCCCAATTTAATGAGTGGACCTGGGTTCATGGTGACAACTTACCAAACCAGAATGGGAATTACGGAGTGCAAGGTGTTTCCAGTCCCACAAACAAACCGCCTGCATCTTATGAAGGATGTGAATGGACTGACCACAATGGAAATTTCTGGTTCTATGGAGGACAGCATCTTGCAGGAAATTTTTATTCTGACCTCTGGAAATACAACCCATCAATAAATGAATGGGTTTGGGTGCATGGACCCGGCGGTGCTTTGAATATGCCTGCAGTTTATGGAACACAGGGTGTACCAGCTCCGACAAATTTACCTGGTGCAAGGGGATGGGCACCGTCATCGTGGGTTGACAACAACAACAATCTCTGGATGTTTGCCGGATGTGACCAGGGAACTGCCGACATGAATAATTTATGGATGTATAATATTTCAACGAACGAATGGACGTGGATGAAGGGTGCTAACTTTTCGGGATCAGCTGGAAGTCCCGGCATCATTGGAGTACCAAGCATCACCAATGAACCTTCGGCACGACATGAAAGTACTTGTTCATGGATTGATGGCAGCGGCGACCTGTGGATGTTTGGCGGATATGGCGCGGGGCAGGCAGACGATTTGTGGCGTTATACCATTTCAACAAACATGTGGACATGGATGAAGGGTGATCCACTGGCTTCAAATCCGCCGGTATACGGAACGCAAGGCATACCCGATCCATTAAACACACCCGGTGCAAGAAATTCTTATTCCCGGTGGGCAGACAAATTCGGAAACCTCTGGCTTTTCGGTGGAATATATTATGCATCAGGAACTTTCAATGATGTTTGGAAATACACCATTGCTACCAATGAATGGACGTGGATGAAAGGACCGAGCGTTGTTGATGACCTGGGAAACTATGGTTCGCTTTGCGTTGAAGACAGTTTGAGTAATCCTTCTGCGCACCTGGAAAACAGGAGCTGCTGGACTGATTCATGCGGACATTTCTGGACCTTTGGCGGTGTAACTGCAACTGGAACTTATCCCGGGAAAAATGATCTCTGGAAATTTAATCCTGTTACAAATAACTGGACGTGGGTGAGTGGAAGCAGTGGCATCAATGATCCCGGAAACTATGGAAGCATTGGCGTGAGCTCTCCAACAAATGTTCCTCCTGCGAGGATGGGCTCCTTTGCATGGCAGGATGTGAATGGAAATCTTTGGATGGGGTTTGGACAATCGCCTTCAAATAACAATTACAGAAATGATCTCTGGCGCTTTGTTCCTGATCCATCATGCAGCGGATGTTCGATGATTCCGGTTGCTCTTTTTTCAGCGCCGAATCATATTTGTCCTGGCACTTGCACTGATTTTGTAAATCTCTCCCAGGGTGCTACTTCATATATATGGACGTTTACAGGAGCCTCGCCAAATTTCAGTACCGATGAAAATCCCACGAATATATGTTACAATTCTCCGGGAACTTTTCCTGTTTCTTTGATTGTCACCAATTCGGTAACAAGCGATACGCTTACTCTTAATAATTACATCACGGTGTATCCTTACCCACCACCGCAGGGGATTCAGCAAAGTGGTGATACACTTTTTGCAAATGCCGGCGCTGTAGCATACCAGTGGTATTACAACGGAAACATAATTCCAGGTGCAACTGAATATTTTTATGTGGCGCCCCAGGGAGGAAATTATAATGTAGTTGTAACAGATGCAAACGATTGTGAAGTGGAAGCGGCGATCTTTGATGTTGTTGCAGAAATCCAGTCGGCGATTGGCAGTGGGCAGTTGACAATTTTTCCAAATCCGGCTTCGGAAAAAATAAATATTTCTGGTTTTGAGGTAGATGGATCTGAGATAGAGATTTCAATTTATAATGTATTGGGTGAATTTGTTTTGGCTGTTCCTCCCGATAGCTATCGGGAGCAAACTGCCAACTGGAAACTGCCAACTGTTTCTATAGATGTTTCAAATCTTCCGGGAGGAATATATTGGCTAAGTATTGCCGGAAATAAAATTGTTACAAGAATTCCATTCACAAAGGAATAGGGAGTTGAAAACCATTTATCCTTAATAAACTCAAAAAATTATCTCATGATAAGCGCATTGAGAATTTCCTTACTGATCACAACCTTGTCAGCGGTACAGGTATCAGCGCAGTTAAATGAATGGACGTGGGTTCATGGTGATAACCTACCTAACCAGAATGGAAACTATGGGGTGCAAGGTGTTTCCAGTCCGCTAAACAAACCGCCTTCATCCTATGAAGGATGTGAATGGACCGACCGCAATGGAAATTTCTGGTACTATGGTGGACAAGACTTAGCAACTAGTTATTATTCTGATCTTTGGAAATACGACCCATCAACAAATGAATGGGTATGGGTGCATGGCCCTGGAGGTGTTATGAATGCGCCTGCAGTATATGGAACCCAGGGAGTATCGTCCCCTGCAAATACGCCTGGTGCAAGGGGATGGGCACCATCATCGTGGGTTGACACCAACAACAATCTCTGGATGTTTGCCGGATGCGACGGGGGAGCTACAGACATGAATAATTTATGGATGTATAATATTTCGACCAATGAGTGGACATGGATGAAGGGTGCTAATTTTTCTGGTTCACCCGGAAGTCCGGGTATAATGGGCGTACCAAGCATCACCAATGAACCTCCAGCACGCCATGAAAGCACTTGTTCATGGATCGATGGCAGTGGTGATCTGTGGACGTTTGGCGGATTTGGTGGTGGAGACGATTTGTGGCATTATTCCATTTCGACAAACATGTGGACATGGATGAAAGGTGATCCATATGCTGCGAATCCGCCAGTGTATGGAACTCAGGGCATCCCCGATCCTTTAAACACACCGGGTTTAAGAGCTGCCTATTCTCGATGGGCAGATAAGTTCGGAAACTTTTGGCTTTTCGGAGGTTATAGTACAGCTGGAAATCTGAATGACATTTGGAAATACGTCATCGCTACGAATGAATGGACATGGATGAAAGGACCGAACGTTACTGAAGATACTGGCAAATATGTTTCACCTTGTGTTGAAGATGCTTTATGCAATCCTTCATCACGATACGAGAACCGAAGCTGCTGGACTGATTCATGCGGAAATTTCTGGACGTTCGGTGGTGCGACAACCTCTATCAACTATGATGTAAAAAATGATCTCTGGAAATTTAATCCTGTTACAAATAACTGGACGTGGGTCAGCGGCAGCAGCGGTGCCAATGATCCCGGAAATTATGGAAGCATTGGCGTGAGCTCCCCTACAAATGTTCCACCTGCAAGAACGGGATCCGCTGCATGGCAGGATGCGAATGGCAATCTATGGATGGGATTCGGAGTATCGTTTTCCAGTGGCAATTTCAGAAATGATCTTTGGCGTTTTGTTCCTGATCCATCATGCGGCGCTTGTTCGATGATTCCGGTTGCACTTTTCTCCGCGCCGAATCATATTTGTCCGGGCACTTGCACTGATTTTGTAAATCTCTCCGTGGGCGCTACTTCATATATATGGACGTTTACGGGAGCCTCACCAAATTTAAGCACCGATGAAAATCCCACGAATATTTGTTACAATACTCCGGGAACTTTTCCTGTTTCTTTGATAGTCACCAACTCGGTGTCAAGCGATACGCTTACACTTAATAATTACATCACGGTGTATCCTTACCCGCCACCACAAGGAATTCTTCAAAGTGGTGATACACTTTTTGCAAACGCAGGTGCGGTTGCATACCAGTGGTATTACAATGGAAACATAATTCCAGGTGCAACAGAATATTTTTATGTGGCGCCCCAAGGAGGAAATTATAATGTAGTTGCAACAGATGCAAACGACTGTGAAGTGGAAGCGGCAATCTTTGATGTTGTTGCTGAAATCCAGTTACCAGTTGGCAGTTTACAGTTTGCAGTTTTTCCGAATCCTGTTTCAGAATCGTTAACCGTTATCGGTTATCCGTCTGCCCTGTTGACCAGCGGTTCTGCAGGGTTATCCGGAAGAACCGTTGATATTTCAATTTACAACCTGCTTGGTGAAAGAATATTTTCGGCTGTTAACTGGGAACTGGGAACTGTCAACTGCAAACTTTTCCCTTCCGGAATGTACTGGCTGGAAATCAGGAACGACAAGCACATGGAACGGATTAAATTTATTAAGCAATAGATATTTACCCTTGAATAAAAATTTACAATTTATTCTAATACTGATTTTTTTGCTGAATGGATTTCATCTTTCAGCACAGCAAAATACATGGACCTGGATGAAAGGCGATTCACTTCCAGGCCAGGCTGGTGTGAGTGGTACGTTGGGTGTGCCTTCGCCTTCAAACAAACCGCATGCACGCTATGAAGCCTGTCAGTGGACTGACCTGCAGGGGAATTTCTGGATGTATGGCGGTGGTATTGTGAACTCTAGATATTCTGACCTGTGGCGATTCGAACCTGCAACGAATAACTGGACATGGATGCATGGATCTCAAATATTAAATCAACCGGCAGTTTATGGCACGAAAGGTATTGCTGCTCCTGCCAACACACCCGGCGGAAATGGTTTTGGTGCAGCAACGTGGACTGACCTCTCCGGAAATTTATGGATGTTCGGAGGTCATGATGGCGTGAATGGCGCTTTTAATTTACTCTGGAAATTTAATGTCGTAACAAATGAATGGACTTGGATGAGCGGCGACACAATTGCCGGTGCTTTTCCAAGTCATGGAACCAAAGGCATTTCTTCTCCCGCAAATACTCCTGGTGGAAGATGTGAAACAGCTTGTACATGGACTGATAACAATGGCAACCTTTGGTTTTTTGGAGGAACTTCTGCAGGTGCCGGAGTTTGCTTCAATGATCTTTGGAAGTATGATATTACAATTTATGAGTGGACATGGATGAGCGGTGACAATATTCCGAACCTGGCAGGTGTGTATGGTACCCGCGGCGTTTCCAACCCGGCCAATAAACCGGGAGGCAGGTGGTGTTATACTAGCTGGAAGGACAATGCCGGTAACCTATGGCTCTTTGGTGGCATTGAAGCATCAAGTATTATCGGGATGAGTTACTTTAATGACCTTTGGAAATATGACATTGCCATCAATGAATGGACTTGGATGTATGGCAGCAGCTCGCTGAACCAGCAGGGCATATACGGTACACAATGCACATCGTCAACTATTACATCTCCAGGTGGAAGAGGGGAGACGCGTGCATGCTGGAAAGATGAATGCAATAACTTCTGGCTCTTAGGAGGAAGAGACCTGAACTTCAATTTATACAATGATCTCTGGCGCTATAATCTCAATACAAACCAATGGTATTGGATGAGCGGATCTTCAGGAGTGAATCAACCAGGAATTTTCGGTACGCAGCAGGTTCCTTCTCCATTAAATGTTCCTGCAGCACGGATGGGTGCAGTGAGTTGGAAAAATAACAGTGGCCTTTGGCTTTTTGGCGGACTAGATTATGGAGGCGGTGAGTGGAACGACCTGTGGAAGTTTTCAGTTGAAGATACGTCGTGTGGTTTTTGTGCTGTTCAACCGGTTGCTTTGTTCACAGCTCCAAATACAATTTGTCCGGGTACATGCACTGATTTTATTAACCAGTCGCAGGGTGCTACTTCATTTGCCTGGAGTTTTCCAGGAGGGAATCCATCCTCAAGTACAGATGTCAGTCCGGTGAATATTTGCTATAACACTCCGGGTAATTACGATGTCGTACTGATCGCAACAAACTCCTTGTCGAGTGATACACTTAGCCTGAATAATTACATCACAGTTTATCCTTTCCCGCCGCCGCAGGGAATTCTTCAAAGCGGGGATACGTTGTTTGCAAATCAGGGAGCAACATCTTATCAATGGTATTTCAACGGCAGTATCATCAGCGGAGCAACAGATTATTTTTATGTAGCAACTCAGAGCGGCGATTATAATGTTGTAGCAACGGATGAAAATGACTGTGAAGTAGAAGCTGTAATCAATAATGTAATAGCAAACACCACTCCCCTCTCTTTCGGAGAGGGGTCGGGGGTGAGGCTATTTCCGAATCCGGTGAAAGACAAATTCACAATTCACAATTCACAATTCACGATTGGAACAGCCATAGACATTTCTATTTACAATGTTCTCGGAGAAAAAATGTTCTCGGCTGTTAACTGGGAACTTTTATCTGGCAACTGGGAACTAACCGTAAACTGCCAACTTTTCTCATCTGGCATTTACTGGATCTGCATTTCCAATCAACATGAATCATTTCGATTGAAATTTATTAAACAATAATTTTTAGCACTATGAAAAAAGTATATAACATTTTTATTTTGATTGCCATTTCCTTTTGCAACTACTCCAACGCATTTGCACAGAATGAAAGGAACATCTGGTGTTTCGGGAATGGAGCAGGACTTGATTTCAATTCCGGTGCGCCCGTTCCGTTTGCGGGTGTGGCCATGACTGCGTTTGAAGGATCATCAAGTATCGCTGATGCATCTGGTAATCTCCTGTTTTATTCTGACGGCGTCAGTATCTGGAACAAGAACCATGTCGTCATGCCGAATGGCTCCGGACTCCTGTCGAATTCATCTTCCACCCAGGCAGCCCTGATCATTAAGCAGCCGGGCCTCAATTCACTTTACTATTTATTTACAACGGATGCTTTTGAAGGACCTTATGGTTTGAATTACAATATTGTTGACATGTCTCTGCAAGGTGGATTGGGTGATGTTTCCCTTTTAAATGGTGTCCTTAACAGTCCATGCGATGAAAAAATATGCGCTGTCAATCACGCCAACGGTACAGATGTGTGGCTGATCAATACGGCTCATTATGGCGATACCATTTATGCGTACCTGCTTACTTCGGCGGGATTAAATCTTGTTCCTGTTATTTCACCCACCGGAGTTATTCATTCAATTGGTACCAACTTCGCCGGACAGTTAAAAGCATCTCCTCTTGGGAATACCCTTGCAGTGGCTTTGTATGAGGTGGGTTTCGAGATATATGACTTTGATAATTCGACGGGCATTGCAAGTAATACTAATTCTATCAATACTTATCCCGATGCTTATGGAATTGAATTTTCTCCTGATGGTTCAAGGTTATATGGAGTGCCTTTCTCTTCAGGTGTGATTACCCAATTCGATATGCTGGCGGGTTCACCGGCGGCAATCATTGCATCTGCAACAGTGGTATCCACAAATTCAATTATGCGTGGAAGCCTTCAGGTAGCTCCTGACAATAAAATTTATGTTGCAGAATATGGCGCGGTTTCGATTGGTGTTATCAATGACCCAAACCAGCTCGGCGTTGCCTGTGATTTTGTGACAGGTTCAATTCCAATTCCAGGTTCATCCAGTTGGGGACTTCCAAATTTCCATGTGCCTTTGTTAAACCAGGCGCCAGTTGCATTGTTCAACGCTCCCAATCACATTTGTCCGGGTACATGTACTGATTTTACAAATATGTCGCAGCATGCAACTACTTTCCTATGGACTTTCCCCGGTGCCAATCCTTTAAACAGTACAGATGCGAATCCGACAAACATCTGTTACAATACACCCGGAACTTATCCGGTGACGTTGATTGCCGGCAATTCAATCGGAAGCGATACTTTGATACTGAATAATTACATAACAGTTTATCCTTACCCGGCTCCACAAGGAATCTTACAAAGCGGAGATACGCTTTTTGCAAATGCCGGAGCTATGAGTTACCAATGGTATCATGATGGATTGATTATTCCCGGTGCAACCGGTTCTTTTTATGTAGCGCCCTCAAGCGGCAATTACAATGTGGTAGCTACTGATGCAAATGGATGTGAAGTGGAGGCGGTGATCTTTGATGTCATAGCGAACACATCTCCCCTCTCTTTCGGAGAGGGGGCGGGGGTGAGGCTATTCCCCAATCCGGTTTCTGAATCATTGTCTTTTACAGTTTATCCATTAAATGCATCATCCGTTGACATTTCAATTTACAATCTACTTGGTGAAAAAATCTTCTCGGCTGTTAACTGGGAACTGCAAACTGTAAACTGTCAACTCTTTTCTCCTGGAATATACTGGATCTGTATTTCCAATCAAGGTAAATCATACCGATTGAAATTTGCAAAACAATAATCTTTTCTCCGATGAAAAAAGTTTATAATATTTTTATTCTTGTACCTGTTTTAATTATTTCCATTTGCAATTCCCCAAACTCATTTGCTCAGAATGAAAGGAACATCTGGTGTTTCGGCAATGGCGGCGGATTGGATTTCAATTCCGGTGCGCCGGTTCCATTCAATGGGGTCACCATGATGGCGGGTGAAGGTTCCTCGAGCATCGCAGATGCTTCCGGCAATCTCCTGTTCTATACGAATGGCCTCGACGTCTGGAACAAGAACCACGTTATCATGCCGAATGGCTCGGGACTTCTTTCGAATTTCTCATCCACCCAGGCTGCGCTGATCATTAAACAACCAGGTATCAATTCTCTTTACTATGTATTTACTACAGATGCCGGCGAAGGACCTTTGGGACTACATTATAATATTGTTGACATATCGTTACAAGGCGGATTGGGTGATGTTTCATTTTTAAATGGTGCTTTGCATGGTCCATGCGATGAAAAAATATGCGCTGTCACCCATGCCAATGGAACAGATGTGTGGCTCATCAATACTGCTCATTATGGTGATACCATCTTTGCATACCTGATTACTTCAGCCGGATTAAATCCTGTTCCTGTTGTTTCACCCGCAGGAGTCATTCATGCACAAAGTGTAAACTTCGGCGGTCAGTTAAAAGCATCTCCTCTTGGAAATATGCTTGCAGTGGATTTGCCTGTAGTAGGTTTTGAAATCTACGACTTTGACAATGCCACCGGCATTGCCAGTAACCCACTTTCAATCAATGGTTATCCTGATGCATATGGAATAGAATTTTCTCCTGATGGTTCAAGGCTTTATGGCACGCCTTATTCGACAGGTGAGATGTACCAGTTCGATTTGCTTGCAGGTTCTCCGGCAGCAATCATCGCTTCTGTAACGATTGTGTCCACAAATACTATTTTACGCGGAAGTCTTCAGCTGGCTCCTGATAATAAAATTTATGTCGCCGAAACAGGAGGAACTTCAATTGGTGTTATCAATGACCCAAACCAGTTGGGCGTTGCATGTAACTTTGCAACGGCTTCAATTCCTATCCCGGGTACTTGCAATTGGGGTCTCCCTAACTTCCAGGTACCATTAGTAAACCAGATACCAATTGCATTGTTCAACGCACCCAATCACATTTGCCCGGGTACATGTACTGATTTTACAAATATGTCGCAGCATGCAACTTCCTTCTTATGGACTTTCACCGGCGCCAATACTTTAAACAGCACGGATGCGAATCCGACAAACATCTGCTACAATACTCCCGGAACTTATTCTGTGTCATTGATTGCCGGCAATTCAATGGGAAGCGATACGCTGACACTGAATAATTATATAACAGTTTATCCATACCCGGCGCCACAGGGAATTTTACAAAGCGGGGATACGCTCTTTGCAAATGCCGGAGCTGTGAGTTACCAATGGTATCATGACGGATTGATTATTCCCGGTGCGACCGGTTCTTATTATGTAGCACCTACAGGCGGCAATTATAACGTGGTTGCTACTGATGCAAATGGATGCGAAGTGGAAGCAGTGATCTTTGATGTAATCGCGAACACAACTCCCCTCTCTTTTGGAGAGGAGTCGGGGGTGAGGCTATTTCCGAATCCGGTAGATGCAGAATTGATTGTGAACATTCCGACAGCAATGGGTCCGGATCCGGTAATTTCTGTTTATAACTTGCTCGCGGAAAAAATGACTATTGCCTTTCAAAAACATCCTGGATCTGAACTCCATTCTGCAGACGTATCATTTCTTTCGCAGGGTATTTATTACGTGGAAGTCAGATGCGGTAATAAATCTTGCCGGACAGTGATGATGAAAAAATAAATATGAGGAAGTATTTTCTGTTGCTCTTTTTTTCCTGCCTGGTTTTTAGATCACATGCAGGAAATCCTCTTCAGCAGCAAAAATTTTCCCTGAGTAACGATTCAATCGGGCTTTTTGATGTTTCACCTGTCCCTGATAAATCAAGACTGCGCCTGATCGGTTATACAGTTGCTGTTACCTATCCTGTTAGTATGGCGTACCTGTACACTCAATGGTACCAGGATTACCCACAAAGCTCATTTCATGTTTTTAATGACAACGGTGAATGGCTTCAGATGGATAAGGTTGCACATGTTTGGAATACTTATAATATCGGCAAGCCACTCATGAAATTATTTTATTGGGCAGGACTGGACCAGAAAAAATCTGCGATCTATGGTGCTGGTATTGCTTACGTGTTCCAGACAACCATCGAAGTATTTGATGGCTTTTCTTCTGAATGGGGTTTCTCCTGGGGTGATGCCATTGCAAACACCGTTGGTGCAGGAGCACTCGTTTCACAGCAGTTGGTCTGGGACCAGCAGCGCATTGTACTGAAGTATTCATTCCACCAGACGAAGTATGCAGACTACCGTCCCGACGCGCTCGGTTCAAATGTGATGGAAGGGATTCTTAAAGATTACAACGGATTGACTTGCTGGATGAGTATTAATCCGTATTCATTTATGAAAAAGGGAAGTTCATTTCCCAAGTGGCTGAGTCTTGGCCTCGGCTATGGCGCTGAAGGGATGACAGGAGGATTTGAAAATCCAACGGAAGTTGATGGCCAGTCGATTCCGCCATCAGACCGCTACAGGCAATATTACCTTGCCATCGATTTTGACCTTGCCAGGATACCTGTACGTTCAAAATTCTTGGGTGGACTTTTTAAACTGATCAATATCATTCACCTGCCTGCCCCGACCATAGAATTTAACCAGGGCCGTTCAACCAAGTTCCATGCTTTGTATTTTTGACCAGCAATGAAATTATTACCCGGAGAAAAAGTAAGGTTCCTGAATGAGGCGATTGAAGGCATCGTTACGAAAGTCCTGAACAACGACAGGGTGGAAGTGACTGATGAATTCGGGTTTACACATACTGCTCCTGCAAAATACCTGGTACGCATCGAGTTCCAATTGGATGAACGCATACATGCATCTTTCCCAGCCGAGGAGAACATGAAAGAAGTGAAAGATGTGCGTACGCCTGCAAAACTTGCGTCCATCATTTCTTCCCTTGATGCTGATGAAACAGTGTATGCAGCAATCATTCTCCAGGACAGCGATTCGCCGTTGAGTAGTGACATTGAACTCAAGCTCATAAATAATAGCAGCAGTTCCATTGCATTTACAGTTGCAAGAAAAGATGAAGAGGCGAGGATAGGAGTCACAGCGGGGATATTGAAGTCCAAAACTGAAATGATGATAGGCGTTTTTTCACAGGACGAACTTCACCAGTTCAATGGTTTTATTTTCCAGTTCCTGTTTTTCAAAGAAGGAATCTATAAGCCTTTGCCATTCGCGGAAAAGTCATTAAAGTTTTCTTCTTCCGATTTTGTTGAAGGCGAAAACTGGGACGTGATCAGGCACCGTGACCAGAAAACACTCTTGATGCCATTGCACGTACAGGGACGCGAGGCAGACGTTGATATGCAGAAACTCATCAACAGGTATGAGTCGCAGAAGGAAGAAATTTCCAAAAAGAAGGAACAACCTGAAAGTAAAAAGAAAAAAGCCGACAAGTTCGTGATCCTGAACAAAGAGAAAATTGTTGACCTGCACATTGAAGAACTCCTGAAGGACCACAATGAAATGTCCAACTCCCAGATCATCTCATACCAGTTAAAGAAATTCCAGTATGAAATGGACCAGGCCATCATCAATCATTATTACAAAATCATATTCATTCATGGAGTGGGAGAGGGTATCCTCAAATCAGCCATCAGGGAAGAGCTGAAAAAGTATGCTGACATAAAGTTCAGCGAAGCTCCTTACGAAAAGTTCGGGCATGGGGCGACGGAGGTGATTTTCACTTGATGGTAGATGAATACCCCATCGAATACAAATGAATCCTACGGATTTACAAATTACCTATTGTCTACGGCTAAAAGCTAATGGCCAACAGCTAACGGCTAAAAGCTGATAGCAAGCGGCTGTTAACGATTAACGGATAACGATTAACGGATAACCTGATTTCCCTGTTACTTTTGCACCCTCTAGAATCGATATGTCAAAATTAAAAGTCGGAATAATCCGTGAAGAGAAAGTCCCCCACGACAAACGTGTGCCTTTTACTCCTGAACAGTGTGCAATGATTGTAAAGGATTACCCTGATGTAGAACTCATCATTCAACCAAGCGACTGGCGAGCTTTTAAGAATAAGGAGTACGAGGAAGTTGGAATCACGTTGAAGGAAGACGTCAGCGACTGTGATATACTGATGGGTATCAAAGAAGTGCCCAAAGAAAAGCTGATTGATGGAAAAACGTACGTATTCTTTTCACATACCATCAAGCAGCAGCCTCACAATAAAATGCTTCTGAAAACAATACTTCAGAAGAACATTCGGCTTGTAGATTATGAATGCCTCGTAGATCCCAATGGCAACCGTGTAATAGGCTTCGGACGTTTTGCCGGAATTGTAGGTGCTTACAACGGCCTGATGGCATATGGGAAGAAGTACCATCTTTTCGATTTGCAGCCTGCACATCTTTCGCATGACAAGAAGGAAATATTTTCTTTCCTCGACAATGCACACCTACCGAACATCAAGATCATCGTTACCGGCGGAGGTCGCGTTGCCAATGGCGCCTGTGAAACGATGGGCGCCATGAACATCAGGAAGGTAACGCCTTATGAATTTCTGAATTATTCATTTCGTGAAGCCGTCTACGTTCAGCTGCATTCTGAAGATTATTATGTTGCCAAGGACAATTCACCTTTCAGCGCATATGATTTTCATCACAACCCTGAAAATTACCGCTGCACCTTCAGTGATTCAGGAACTTTTGCTTCTGTATGCGATATGCTCATTCACTGCACGTATTGGGATCCCAGCGCTGACATTTTATTTACCAAAAAGAGAATGCGCGATCCCGATTTTCGCATCAGCGTGATTGCAGATGTAACCTGCGATCTGAATGGAAGCGTACCATCCACCATTCAACCTTCTACCATTGAAGACAAGTTCTATGGTTATGACCCGATGACTGAAAATGTGGTGGATGCATTTGAGAAGAGCGCCATTACCGTAATGGCAATCGATAACCTTCCTTGTGAATTGCCACGTGATGCTAGCGATGGTTTTGGAAAACACCTTTTTGAACGCGTGATTCCTTCACTGTTTACTGATGATAAAGATGGACTGATACAGCGTGCTTCTATTACAGAGAATGGAAAACTGACGGGGCGTTTTGAGTATTTGCGGGATTATGTTTCATAGGTCAGTTCTGTTATAAACAGCCATTCACCACAGAGGCACAGTGACGCAGAGAAAACCAGGTATTAAGAAAAACAGAAGGTTGAAAAATTATTAAGCTTTGTGAACTTTTGTGTCTTGGTGACTTGGTGGCTATGGCTGTTTAGTTTTTAACCATAGAGGCAGTGAGACTATTGGTTTCCATCCCACAATTCTAACATTGCCGTCAAGTCTTTATAGTCCTCTGCAAATGCTCCATCAAGCGTCCCGAACTTATTATTAAATTCTTTAAAATAATTTCTTGCCTTTTTGTCACCTGAAATTGTAGCAATAAAAAGTTTATCTGCAATTTCCATTTTACTTTCATCTAATCCTAGCTTTGATGTCTCGTATGTTTTTAAAACTGCTTGTATTTCGTCTGGGTTGTATTTTCTGATTTGTCTATTAACCACAAGTTTTCTAATGAGTTTTTGCCCATTGAAATATATTTTCTCTGTTGTCCAAACTGTTTCTTGATATTGAAAGTTTTTTCCTGTTGGCAAGTTTTCAAGTTGTTCAACAAGCAATGTGTCCTTTTGAACCTTTAGACGGCAAGTCAGTACCGCACCCCAAAAGTCAATGATTGTGTCTTGACCGCAAACTGAAAGAATGAATTCAGAAAAAGTGGTTGGGTTAGTGTCAGGATTTTTATAACCACATAAGACAATTGTCTTGCCGTTGGAGAGATTAAAAGTCGTATCTGGCTTTTGCCTAGCATGGTATGTTTTGGGGCAAAGACACAATATCTTTTCAGTTTGTCCATAAACGGTAGTAAATGTCAGGAATATCAAAATGATAGATAGGTAGTATCGGGTCATTGTGGCTTGTTACTAATGGTATTCCACACATCATATCCCGGAAACCTATTCGACATGGTCACTTCATCTTCGAAAATCCCAAACACAGAACTTCCGATGCCGCTTATGGATGCATACAAAGCACCGGTTTCGTCCACAAAACTTTTGTTATAGGAAATGTTACTGTTCAATGATATTGGAATTTTCCAAATCTATATTTAGGACTTTGTATCCGACAAATGATGCTGTAAGATGAATAATTCTTGAATGCTTATTGAATTGGAATATTCCATCCATATCAGACATTATTTTTTCGATTGAGGAATCGGCAAATTGTATTTGTACAGAAACATAAGGTAAGGTATCTGTTGATCCGGCATCTTGCACCAATCCTTTAAAGAGTTTACCGTCATCTGAATTTAAATACAATGACATTTCACCTTGAACAATAACGCATTCAGAAGTTTTTTTATCCCTGGACTCCCTGGAATTCTTTGAGACAGGATTCTGAATAGCCGATGCATACGGCTTTCCATTGTAAAAAAACGCAGGCTTGGTTTGATGTCTGGTGGATGAACAGGCAGCTAGCAGTAAACTACAAAATATCGTAATTACTATTTTCATAAATGTTGGGTCTTAGGTTTGAGCATAACCATTAGAGTACCAAACATCATAACCAGGAAATCTATTCGTCACATTTACCTCATCACTGAAAATTCCAAAAACAGAACTCCCGCTGCCACTCATAGACGCATACAAAGCACCGGCTTCGTAAAGTTGTTCTTTCACATGCCTGATTGCAGGATATTTTTTGAAAACAGAAAACTCAAATTCATTCACAAGTTTTTCCTTCCATTCACTTATAGGCCTTGATATAATTTCTTTGAGGGAGAGAGAAGTCGGTTTCGGCACCACATTCTTATAGGCATTGGCAGTATTTACATGCACATCAGGTTTTACGATTACGATGTGATACTTTGAAAGATCAAGATTGATAGTTTCAAATTCATCTCCTTTTCCCATTGCAAATACAGGTTGGTTGCGGATAAAGAACGCACAATCGGCACCGATGGATGATGCCAAACTTTCAATCGTTTCATCAGGAAGATTTAAACTGAATATTTTATTCAGCATCACAATAGTAAATGCTGCATCAGATGATCCTCCACCAAGTCCAGCTCCTGACGGAATGATTTTATGCAAACACATTTCTACGGGAGGCAATTCATATTTTTCCTTTAGCAGCCGGTATGCTTTTACACAACTGTTATTTTCAATCTTTCCGGTGATTTTTATTCCGCTTTGATGAAACTGCAAATCATTCTTCCGGTTTATTTTTTTTTCAAAAGGAATGATCTCAAGCACGTCTTTCCATCCTACGGGATAAAATACGGTTTCAATATTGTGGTATCCGTCACTGCGTTTTTCAACGATGTTCAGTCCCAGGTTTATTTTGGCATTCGGAAAAGTAATCATAGAAAAATCAAATATCGAATAAATAATTTCGAATCCCGAAAAAATTTCGAAACTCGAATATTCAATACTGAAAACCTCGAAACTGATTACTTATAGTTAGTCGACCCTGAAGTTATTTGCGGACCGAATCACGACCCTAATGAGCACTCCGCAAAATTGGTTAAGTGGCGTATTCAATATTCTTTTTTTTGATATTTTTTCGAAATTCGGGATTCGGTATTCGAAATTTGTTTTCTAATGCTAACTTGCACACACAAACGACTCAAATGACATTTCTTGATTTTGAAAAACCCATAGCCGAGCTGCTCGAACAGATTGAAAAGGCCAAACAGATCGCAGAGAAAAGTAAAATAGACATCTCGGCAACCATCAGGGAACTCCAGCAGAAAGTGCAGGATACCCGAAAGGACATTTATAGCAAGCTCACTCCCTGGCAGCGCGTTCAACTCAGCCGTCACCCCGACAGACCTTACACGCTGAGCTATATCCAGAGCGTTACCGATGGAACTTTTCTCGAACTC
>Ga0190274_10000476_pt1 | contig 24318 bp, 21 predicted proteins | sample Popmic531T_FD_133002 | JGI IMG/M metagenome (GOLD analysis project Ga0190274, IMG submission 133002) | Populus adjacent soil microbial communities from riparian zone of Yellowstone River, Montana, USA - 531 T | ecosystem: Environmental > Terrestrial > Soil > Riparian zone | place: USA: Montana... | reverse complement strand
GCTCCGGCATCTGGTCGTAGACCTTGCGGAGCGCGGGCGCCATCTTGTTGGTGAGCGTACCAGCGACAATCATAACGTCGGACTGGCGCGGAGAGGCGCGCGGCGCGAAACCGAAGCGCTCCGCATCGTAGCGCGGCATCGACATCTGCATCATCTCGACCGCGCAGCAGGCGAGCCCGAACGTCATCCACATCAGCGAGCCGGTGCGCGCCCAGGTGATGAGATCGTCTGCGGTCGTGACCAGAAAGCCCTTGTCCGCAAGCTCCGCATTGAGCCCGCTATAGAACGGGTCGTTGGAGCCCACAGGTCTGCCGGTCCGCGGGTCGAGGATGCCGGTTGCGGCGGGTGATACGACGGCGCTCATGGTTCGCTCGCTAGTCCCATTCGAGCGCTCCCTTCTTCCATTCATAGGCGAAGCCGATCGTCAGCACGCCCAGGAACACCATCATCGACCAGAAGCCGAACGCACCGAGCTGACCGAAAGCCACGGCCCAGGGAAACAGGAAGGCCACTTCGAGATCGAATATAATGAAAAGTATGGCGACCAGATAAAACCGCACATCGAACTTCATGCGGGCGTCGTCAAATGCGTTGAAGCCGCATTCATAGGCCGACATCTTTTCCGGATCGGGCTGCTTGTAGGCGACGAGGAAGGGAACGACCAGCAACGCCGCGCTGAGACCCAGCGCCACGGCAATGAAAATGGCGAGCGGCAGATAATCGGAAAGCAGTTCGCTCATCACATCCCTCGCATAGCCCGTAACGGCCGGCCGACTGGACCAAACCCCGTCCCTCGACCATCCGGCGGTTCAACCGCCAGATGCCCCCCTAAGCCCCGGACTCGCTCGGATCAGCTCGGATTCGTTCCAAGAAAGAAGCCAACCGAGCCTTAGCGCAGGGATTTTGCGCCCGCAAGCGCCCGAAAAGTCTGACAATTCGATTTCCGCGCGTTGTTGCTTTCGAAGTTCCCAACGCTGAAACGCGGGCGCCTCCCGGGCCAACCCGGCGCCGAAACCCCTCAAAAGCCGCGCGCTGGCCCAACACCGAAAGCCTGCCCGCCATCCGAAATCGCGTGAGGCGCTGAAAATTGCAAGTTCGCCGACTAAATTGCCGAGCAGCGCAAGTCCCGCCCTACTCGCACTGAGGTATCTTTTCCTGTTGGTTGTGTGCGGCGATGTCGACGCTTTGCGACTCCAATCGCGCCTTGCGCTCAATGCGAGCTGACGGGAGTTTGGCCCGAAGGGCCGAGTCGACATGATCGTGCCCGGTTCCAGATCAAGAATCGCCACGTGATCGCCAAGGCGTTTCGCTATGCGCGCGAATGTTGCCGAATCGCAAGCCTCGGTGATCCGATTGGGATGTTCCGGCGCTTGCGAGCGTCCGGCAAAAAACTACATGCTGGTCTGCCACTTTTTCCACTGGCTCTTTTGCAGCGACGCGGATCAGTCGTGGATGACGGTGGCGTGGGCTTCGTGAAACCGTCATCACATGCTTAACGTATGTGCATGAGTCGGCCGGTGCTTTGCGGGAATTGCGCGCCGCCCGCCCATGCGACAAGATTGCCAAGATTTCAATGATGCGTATGAGCGCAAACAAGGTCTTTCGATCGGCCGCCGCCGTGGTTCTTGCCGGCCTGCTTGCGCTATGCGGGGTCGTTGAGGCGACACGGAGCGTTTCACCCGGAGCCGATACAGCCTCAATCTCCAGCCAGTCCAAGAAGAAAAAATCCGCAAAAACCAAGGCGAAAACGAAGGGCAAAGGCCGCGCCGCTGCACCGGATGCCGCGCCCGCGGGCCCGATTCCGCGTACGCTTTTCACCGCGGCCGAACAAGATGCCGCAGCCATCGCCAATATCCCGAATGCACGTTTTTGGGCGGATTCGGAACCGGAATTCCTGCGTGCGCTGCCGACGATGCGTGGACCGTGGCTGATTCTGTCCGCAGGCGGCGAAGACGGCGCTTATGGAGCCGGATTTCTCGGCGGATGGAGCAAGACCGGCAAACGTCCGGAATTCACATTGGTCACTGGTGTATCCACCGGGGCGCTGATCGCGCCTTACGCGTTTCTGGGACCAAACTTTGACGACAAATTGCGCGATTCCTATACCACCATCAATGCAACTGACATTTTCGAGGTCGGGGGCAAGGGTGAGAGTTTGCTCGACACCTGGCCGCTGCATGACCTGATCGCAAAGCGCGTAACGATTGATTTGTTGAAAGCGATCGCCGCCGAGCATGCGCGCGGACGACGTTTGTTTATCGTCACGACCAATCTCGATGCCGGCCGACCTGTCGCCTGGGACATCGGCGTGATTGCAAGCCGCGGCGACGAACAGGCAGTACAACTTGTGCGCAATATCATAGTTGCGGCCATCAGCGTTCCCGGAGCTTTTCCTCCGGTGCTGATCGATGTCGAGGCGAATGGCCGTCGCACTCAGGAAATGCATGTCGACGGCGGCACAGCGGGACAATTCTATGTAGCGCCCGATTCTCTGCAGTTCAGCACTTCAACCACGAAGCTCCCGGCGACCGCCCTCTACCTGATCGCCAATATGAAGCTGGCGGAGGATTTCGCTCTGACCGAGCGGAGCCTGGTCGGGATTCTCACGCGCACGATGTCGACCGCGATCAAGCAGATGCTCCGCAATGCGATCGATCGCGCCTATGCATCGGCGAAACGAAGCGGCATCGGATTCTATCTGGCTTACGTGAACCAGGAATTCTACGCTCCGGCGCGAGGCCCTTTTGATCCGGACTACATGAAGGCATTGTACGAAGCAGGCTACGCCAAGGGCGCGAGCCAGGAGCCGTTTTTTCGCGAACCGCCGGACCTTTCAAACCAGCCTAGAAAAGCCGCACGATGACATCGCGCATAGACAGGGGAATAACGATGAGCTGTTCCAGATGGTTGCAGGGCTTGGCGCTCGGCTGCGCGCTGCTGCTGGCCGCGATTTCCGGAGCCGATGCGGCGCCCAAGGGTGCCAAACCGGCCAAGGGCGGCACCACCAGCGGTTTTGACGGGTTGTGGAGCGTGCTCATCATCACCGATCAGGGCACCTGCGACCGCGGCTATCGGTATGCCGTTCGCATCCGGAACGGGGTCGTCGGGCACGCTGACCCCGCCAATTCGAGCTTTCGCATCGCGGGACGGGTCGTCGGCAGCGGCGCGATCAATGTGAGCGTCGCACGCGGCACTCAAAGCGCCAACGGCAGCGGGCGAATTTCCCGCAATGGCGGCGCCGGAAACTGGAAATCGGCGCGGGGCGAATGCTCCGGCACCTGGCAGGCCGAGCGCCGCGGCAGCTAGAATTACCTCTACGCCCTTCCTATCTTTAGCGCGACCTTGCACCCGCCCGGTTCCACCGAGCGGGTGAAGTTGCGTCGGGACAGGCATTGCGGCCGAGATGACGAACGCGTTTTCAAACATCGTTGAACAGGCGCGCCTGACCTCTCAGGCGCTGTACGAATACGGACAATACCTGTTCGAGCCGACCGTCCGCCTCGGCGTCACCGGGCTGTCGCGCGCCGGCAAGACTGTGTTCATCACGGCACTCGTGCATGGACTGCTTCGCGGCGGCCGCTTCCCGGTATTCGAAGCGCTTTCCGGTGGAAGGATCGCGCGAGCGAGGCTGTCGCCGCAGCCCGACGACACCGTGCCGCGCTTTGCCTACGAGGCGCATCTCGAATCGTTGATCAAGGATCGGCAATGGCCGGAATCCACCAAGGCCATTAGCGAATTGCGCCTTGTCATCGAATATCAGTCGCGCTCCGGCTCGATGCGCGAACTCACCCTCGATATCGTCGACTATCCCGGCGAATGGCTGCTGGATCTGCCGCTGCTTGGCATGAGCTACGAGGACTGGTCGGCCGAAACGATCCGGCTTTCGCAACAGCCTGATCGCGCCAAGCTCGCGGAAGCCTGGCACCGCGACCTTGCCAGCCTCGATCCCGCCGCTCCCGAAAGCGAGCCCGCAGCACAGAAAGCCGCACAGATTTTCACCGGGTATTTGCGCGCCTGCCGCGATGAGCGCTTCGCGCTCAGTCTATTGCCGCCCGGCCGTTTCCTGATGCCGGGAGAGCTTGCGGATTCGCCGGCACTTACGTTTGCCCCGCTCGACCGCCTCGAAGGCGAAGCGGCACGCGGCTCGCAACAGGCGATGATGCGCAGGCGCTACGAGTCCTACAAGGACCTGGTCGTTCGGCCATTCTATCGCGATCACATCGCGCGCCTGGATCGCCAGATCGTGCTGGTCGACGTATTGACCGCGCTCAATGCCGGCCCGGCCGCGGTGCGCGATCTGGAACGCGCGATGACCGCGATCCTCGACAGCTTCAATGTCGGACGCAATTCGATCCTGTCTGCGCTGTTTGCACCGCGCATCAATCGCATCCTGTTCGCGGCCACCAAGGCCGATCTTCTGCATCACACTTCGCATGACCGTCTGGAGCGCATTCTCGATCGCCTTGTGAAAGGCGCGGCAGAGCGCGCGGAACAGACCGGCGCCCACATCGACGCGGTCGCGCTCGCTTCCGTGCGCGCGACCCGCGAAGCCAATGTCGGCGGCGCGCACGGATTGCTCTCCGCCATCGTTGGCGTGCCTCAGCTTGGCGAGCATGTCGGCGATCGCGTTTTCGACGGTACATCCGAAATTGTCATCTATCCCGGCGACCTGCCCGATGATCCGGAGACGATCTTCGCGGCCGGCGAGCGCGGCTTTCGCGGCCTGAATGCCGGCCCCTCCGATGAGGCCGATTACCGGTTCCTGCGCTTTCGTCCGCCGCTTCTCGAATACACCGACGCCGGCGTGCCCGCCCTGCCGCATATCCGTCTTGATCGCACGCTCGAATTCCTGTTCGGAGACCGCCTGCGATGACCGCGCGCCCGCGCAAGCCCGTCATATTTGAGCCTGACGATCCGAATGTCGTCGTCAGCGCGCCCAGGGATCTGGACGAACTCCTGCGTCCGGCCGAGGCACAATTGCCGGCTCTGGCCGAAGCGAGCAGGCCCAAGCCGCGCTTTGCCTGGCGCAAAGTGTTCTTCTGGGCTGCCGGCGGTCTGATCTCGCTCGGCATCGGGCTCGCTGTCACCAAGCTGATCGAGGACTTGTTCTCGCGCTTCGTGCTGCTGGGCTGGTTCGGGGTGGCGCTGGCGGGCTTCGCGGTCCTGGCGCTTCTTGTCATCTTCGGGCGCGAACTGGCCGGGCTTTCGCGCCTCGCCAAGATCGAGGCCTTGCGCGAGCGCGCCGCCAAGACTCTGGTCAGCGACGACCGCGCCGCTGGACACGCGATCGTGCGCGAACTGCTTGCGATCGAAAGCCAGACTCCGGGACTGGCCAAGAGCCGCGCCGCCTTGCAGACGCATCTTGGCGAAATTATCGATGGCGCGGACCTGATCCGCCTCGCCGAGCGCGAACTGATGACGCCGCTCGACCGCGAGGCACGGCGGCTGGTCAGCAATGCGGCCAAGCGCGTCTCGATCGTCACCGCGGTGTCGCCGCGCGCGGCCATCGACATATTATTCGTATTGATTTCCGCGCTCGGATTGATGCGGCGGCTGGCGCTGTTGTATGGCGGCCGGCCCGGCACCTTCGGTCTGCTGCGCCTTGCCCGCCATGTAATTTCTCATCTCACCATCACCGGTGGGATGGCGGCAGGCGACAGCCTGATCCAGCAGGTAATCGGCCATGGCCTTGCAGCAAAACTGTCAGCGCGGCTCGGCGAAGGCGTATTGAACGGCATGCTGACGGCGCGGCTCGGGATCGCGGCAATCGAGGTGACGCGGCCCCTGCCCTTCGACGCGCTGCCGCGGCCGACCATTACCGAAGTTGCCGGCGGTATCGTGCGCAGCGCCGAGCAGGCGGAAAAGCCGAGACCGTGAACTGACCGACGGGTCCGCCGGATGGTTCGTCTGGGTCTGCTTTGGAACCGCTCGCTGCCAACTCTACAGAGAACCGGGAAGCGGCTTCAATCTGCGCCTCCCGGCATCGCGCCCTAAAGCCCGACAAAATCGCGCAGTGACTTCACTGTCGCCTCGGCGCCTTTGGCTTCTTCGGTGGTGAGCACCGTCGTCTGACCGCCGCGCCTGTGCAGCACACTGTGATAGATCGTTGCGCCTGAGAGGCCGTCTTTGTCCGACTTCACCGCGACGTCGTCGATTTCGGATAATGCGAACTCGATCGGCTTCTTGTTCCAGAGCAGGACCTTGTGCTGCAACGTCGCCTTGCCGGACTCCTTGTCGAGTGTCAGCGTCGTCGAGCCTTCCTTCAGTACGAGCTTACGCGGGGTGCTTTCGATATTGGCCATGCAGGTCTCTCCTCAACCTGAATTCCAACACCCATTATACAAAAAACGTTGGCGAACGTCATACTCCGGCGTGAAATTCGACTAAGCGCGGCGACTGAGTTCAGTGCCTGTAAGCCTGGCAACCAGACCGTTGAATGGTCTAGAAGCCCTTGATCAACCCGGATTCGACCAGCAGGCGATTGAACCGGCGCGCTTCGGCGCCGTCGTGGCAGTTGTAGAACTTGCCGCTGCAGCGCTGCAGGATCGCTTTTTGCTCGACGAAGCTGGAATCCAGCGGAAGGCCTGCAGCCTCCTGAATGACCAGCGGCAGATAGGCCGCGTCAAGCTGGTCGCGCGCCGAAGACAGGTCGATGGGTTTGAAATTGATCGGGTCGATTGAATAATAGGTCGTGTAGTAGCGGGGGTCGTGCCGCATGACGCGCCCTGCGATTTCCGCATCGGTCAATCCGGGTTCGACCAGCCTGGCGCCGATCGCGGGCGGATGATCGCCAAAACGGACGATCAGGAAGGCGTCGTCGGGATACGATTTCTTGAGCGAGGCGACAAAGGCTTCATAGTCGCGCGCGCTCATGCGCTGACGGCGAATATATTCGTCCGCCTCTTTGTTTGCATTGAGCGGCTTCCAGTCCGGGGTCAGGTCAGGACGGAATTTTGTGTTCCAGGGAAAGTGATTGGCGACGGTATAGACGAACAGGAAGAGCGGCGCGCTGCCCCGTTCGCGCCCGATCAGCTCTTTCGCCTTGTCGTAATAAAATGCATCCGGCTCGACATCGCCCGCGCCCATCTCCTTCGCGTCGATCATGCGATCGATGCCCGCGGTATTCTGAAAACGCCGCGCGGATAGAAATGCGCCATAGGCAGGATACAGCGTGAAGGTCTTGTAGCCGCAGCGGCGCAACGCCTGCGGCAGGCCGCGCTCGACGCGGCCGGCCGCCAGACGCGTGACATGGAAACTCATGCGGCCATAGGAAAGGGCCGACAGGCCGGTCAGCACATTGTATTCGGTGTACCACGTCGGACCGCCCGCGCCTTCCGTGATGAGCCGCCGCGACTGCCCGTCAAAGGATTCGAAATGACGACCGTAATTTTCCGGCACGTTGATGCCGGGAGCACTGCGGATGTCGTAGCTCGATTCATCCAGCACCATCACGATATGCGGACGCCGTGTCGCGGGCGCACAATTGTCATCGGCCGCAAGCGGCTTCAGCCGGCCGGCGACCGCCCGATCGATGTCGAGAAATCCGCCATGTGTTAGTTCGGTCAGCGACACCACCATCGATCGTGTAAAGCTCGAGACGTGGTTCACCCCCTGAAATGGTTCATGCGGAAGTTCCGGTACGACATTCGATAAAATCCCGACGCCGATCAACGACGCGGCCCCGATCGCGGCGGCGATCCAGCGATGTACTCGCAAGCCGTCAAACAGCCAGAGCGCCGCCACCAGAACAATGCCGACAATTGCGCTTGCTCCCAGAACAAACCGCAGACCGGGCACCACGGAAAGAAGAAAGGATAGGCTGTCGGGATCGATCACCATGACATCGAGAAACGTCGCGGTCATCCAGGTGATCTTGAATTTGAATTGTGACACCGCGATCAAGAGTTCGAACATCGCAAGCGACAACGCCGCCGCAAGAGCCGGCCGCCGCAGGATCAACAGCCAGACGCAGTTCAGTGCGATCCATGCCAGGACAAACAGGCTTTGGGCGAAAAGGCCGACCTCGGTCTGAAATAGCCGGACGATGGCGGCAACATGGATTACGGCCGTCAACGCCAGTACCGGCCAATGTGCCGAGAAAATGGAATGGAGAGCCGGAAAGCGCCGCGAAAAACGCGAAAAATCGGTAGTCGACATGTTTCTCGGCTCAGTCCCGCGCCGCGCAATGGGCGCCGCCTCCTCCCGTCATCATTCTGTAATACGGATGTCATGACAAGGGCCGGCCTCGCCGCATCCCCTTCCGACCAAAGAATATTTCCGCAACGCCAGTGGCGGCGGCGCCGGTATTGACCTACATTGGATTTGTTCCTGGTGAGGGAACACCCTTTGTCTTCACCAGGAGCCGTCCCCATGGACGCACGGCATAGCGCCCTCGAACAATCCATCACCTTAAAGCAGGCCAAGAAGCTCGTTCAGTGCATGGCGCACGAGCAGAGCTTCCTGCTGCTATCGCCGCCAGGCGTCGGCAAGTCCGAAATGGTGTTCCAGGCCGCAGCCGAAGCCGGCCTGCCCTGCCGGTCACTCCTCGGCACCCAGATCGCCCCGGAAGACGTGAGCGGCGTCCCGCGCATTGTGGGCGAACGGTCGGTGTTCTGCCCGCCGCGACTGCTACTGCCCGAGCGGCCGGAACCTTTCTGCCTGTTCCTGGACGAATTGCCGGCCTGCGCACCGGACGTGCAGAAGGCGTTTTACTCGCTGCTGCTGGAGCGCCGGCTTGGCGAGCACGCGCTGCCCAAGGGCACCTGGGTGGTCGCCGCCGGCAACCGCCAGCAGGACCGCGCGCTGGTGCGCGCCATGAGTTCGGCTCTGGTCAATCGCGTCACCATTCTCAACCTGCGCGTCGATGCCGACGAATGGCAGGATTGGGCGCGCCGCTCCGGCGTGCGCGCGGAAATCCGAAGCTTCCTCACCTTCATGCCGGACGCGCTGATGCGCGAAGTGCCGCACGATCCGGTGCCGTTTTCGACGCCGCGCGCCTGGGCGCTGCTGTCGCAGTCACTCGACATGGCGGAAGCGTCCGGCATTCTCAGTCGCGAGACCCGGCGCGCGCTCGCCTTCGGCCGCCTTTCGGCGGAGGATGCCGCGGTTTTCTGCGCGCTTGCGGAGGAAGCGGTTGGCGCTATGGCCTCGCTTGAAAGCTACATCGAAAGACCCGCGACGCTGCCGCAGGGCGAGACCGCGCGCTGGTTCATCCTCAATTGCATCCGCCAGAACGTGCAGGCCGGACGCTTCACCGATTTGAAGCCGCGCGCGGTCAACCGCTTCCTGCGCAGTCTACCGCCCGAGAGTCAGCTTACGCTGCTTACCGATCTGGTCGAACAATGGGGCACGCTTGGCGCCGACAAGGCGATGCTGGACTTGCTGAAGACGGTCACGAAGCAATGATCGTCGCAGTCGCCGATGCCACTTCCGATCGCGCGACGCTGAAGCGCGTCGAAAATGGCTTGCGCATGGTCACGGTGCCGCTGCCGCATCTCGGCGGGCTTGCCGCCGCGGTGCGCGTCAGTCTCGATTGGCGCATTCCGACCATGGGGATATTTGCGTCCGGCCGATTGCTCGTAAATCCTGGCTTTGCCGCGCGCCTGAAGGACAATGAACTGGTCTTCGTACTGGCGCACGAGCTCCTGCATTTGGCGCTTCGCACGCATGATCGCGCGCGCGGCAGCGGTCGGCTCGAGTTCAATTACGCCCACGACTACATCATCAACGACATCCTGCGGGTGGAATTGGGCTTTGCTTCGATCCCGGCCGGCGGGCTCGACATGCCGGGCGCGCGCGCGCGCAGCGCTGAGGAGATCGTGATCGAAATGCGGCGCAATGCCGAGCTGATGCAGTCGCGCACGCAAGTGTTCGAGGGCAAGCAGGTCTCGGTGCGACGGATGTTTGGGCAAGGCGGCGGGCAGCCAGCGGACGGGCAGCCGAAAAATGACGATGAAGCCGGCGACGTGCTCGCCGACAAGACCGAACGCGAAATGTTTCCGGCCGATGCGCAGGAACAGGCGAAGCAAAAAGCCGCGATCGACGAGATTGCCGCGCGCGGCATGGCGCTCGCCGCTGCGATCGGCGCGCTGAAGGGACGCGGCCATGGCGCAAGCTCCGACAGCCGCACCATGCTCGCTCAACGCGGGCAATTCCGCCCTGCCTGGCAGCAAGCGCTTCAGCGCTGGATTGAATCCACCGCACCGGGCGAGCGGACATTTTCTCGCCCATCGCGGCGCGGCTCTGAGCGCGCCGATGTCGTATTGCCGGGACGCAAGCGGCAATCCTGGATGCTCAATATCGTGCTCGACACTTCCGGTTCGATGACCGATGCGTTGACTTCGGCACTCGGCGCGATCGGAGATTTTTGCGACGCCGCCGGTGTCGATCAGGTGCGGGTCGTGCAATGCGATACCGCGATCACCTCGGATATTGCGCTGTCGCCGGACGAACTCACGACATTCAATGTCAGCGGCTTCGGCGGCAGCGATCTTTCGCCTGCGATGGTCTTGCTCGCGGAAGATCCACAGGTGACAGCGGTCGTCATCGTCACCGACGGTGACATCGCCTTCCCCGCCGAGCGTCCGCCCTATGGCGTGCTGTGGGTGCTGCCGCAGGCGGGCATGTCGAATTTCAATCCGCCCTATGGCCAGGTGTTGATGATGGATGGGAGCCGCCAATGAAAGTCGTGCAGGAACTGGTCGCCTATTTCGACCGGCGCGGACAATTGTCGAAGAAGGAAGTGCGGCAATTGCTCGACAAGGGCTATCTCGCTTCGGACGCTCCACCGCACATGCTGGAGCTCGCAGGCACGGTCGGCGCGACCTATTACTTTCGCGTGCGCGGCGAGACTGAAGGTCCGCTCTGGGGTACCGACATCTATACAGGCGACTCGAGCCTGACGGTCGCAGCCGTCCATGCCGGTCTGGTCAAGCCGGGAGAGACCGCGATCCTGAAGGTGACGACGGCAGCGCCCTTGCCCGAATACAAAGGCTCGCTGCGGCATGGCGTCACCAGTCACGATTTCGGCCGCTACGGCAGCGCTTACAAGCTATCGGCGATCTAGAACGCGTCCAAGATTCGTGCGTCGAGCCGCCAGCGTCGAATCATGAAATTACGAGTATCCCGGTAAGCGCCTGAAAACATTCGCCAAAATGGCGGGAGCGACGGGACTCGAACCCGCGGCCTCCGGCGTGACAGGCCGGCGCTCTAACCAACTGAGCTACGCCCCCAATGTCGGGAGTGGTGCGGACTTAAATCTCACCCCCCGGCAAGTCAAGCGCGGCAGGCTTTTCCCGTTGCACAGCCCCCGCAAAAATGCTCTGGAGCCTTGGAAACAAGGCGTTTCCGGCATGTCCCGAATCGTCTAAGGCCACAATCTGTGGTTTTTCTCAACGCCGCTTGATGAAAAGGAGGGCCAACCTATGGCTGACAAGAAGCCGGCGACAGCTCCGACCGTGACCTTGAAGCATCTTGCGGCTCAGCTCGCCGAGGACCACCAATTGTCCAAGAAGCAGAGCGAACAGATGCTCGGCGATCTTGTGGGCCAGATCACCAAGCATCTGAAGAAGGGCGACCGGATTCGGATTGGCGGTCTGGGCATCCTGCAGGTACGCAAGCGCGCCGCGCGCATGGGCCGCAATCCGGCAACCGGCGAGCAGATCCAGATCAAGGCTTCGAAGAAAGTGGCGTTTCGCGCCGCCAAGGAATTGAAGGAAGCGATCTGACCGCTATCTCGGCAGGCGGCGGCTGACGCCGCAGCTTATGCTTGAATCGAAATGCGCGTTGGCGAAGTGCCGATGCGCATTTGCTGTATTTGGAGCAGCGCTACAGAAAGGCGCGTTGGCGGCGCGCCTCCTCCAGCAGCACAAGGGCACCCGGAAATCCCTGCGCCTGCGCGCGCCCAAGCCATATTTCGGCTTCTGTGAGATTGACCGGCCCACCCTGCCCCTCGATCAACGCGTTTGCGTAAGCAAACAGATCGGCCGGCTCGTCACCTTCCGCCGCACGCTTCAGAGCTTCGCGCGCTACGCCATGCAGTTCCGCATCGTCCGTCGCGAACAGATGCGCCGCCAGTTCGCGGCAGAAATGGGTGGGCGCGTTCGCTGCCGATTGGCGATACCAATGCACCGCTTCACGACGCTTGCCCTGCTCATGCGAGAAGCGGGCAAGATGTGCCGCGCCGCGAAAACAGCCGCGCATGGCCGCGCGACGATACCAGCGAATCGCGGAATCGAGATCGAGGCGGCCGGTCCATCCGAATTCGCGATAGCGCCCGATCATGTTCATCGCCTTCGCATTTCCCTGCCGCGCCGAGCGAACGAACAGCGTCAGCGCGGTCACCACGTCACCCGGATGACCGGAATCGTGCAGCAGCAGCATGCCGAGATTGAATTGCGCCCAGGCGTGCGATTTCGCTGCCGCCTTTTGAAATTGGTGGCTCGCCCTCAAACGATCGATCGGGACGCCCCAACCATTCTCATAACAGCGGCCAAGCATGTTGACGCCGTCGAGATCGCCCGCCTCCGCAGCAATTCCAAACCAGCGGAACGCGGCGCCCACATCGCATTTCATGCCGTAACCGTCGAGCAGCATCTGACCGAGCGTCACTTGTGCCGCGGCACTGCCACCGGTGGCCGCCGCATAAACGATCCTGGCAACCTGCTCGGGCGATCCTGACAGGCGCTCGCGCAATTCGGGCTCGGCGAGGCGCCGCACTGTCGTGTAATAGATCGGTTGCTCGCTATCCGGCGCGGGCGTCAACGTTGCCTCATAGCTCGGCCCAACGCCGCAGCAGGTTATGATAATGGCTGGCCAGCGCGACCGAGGCGCGTTCGTGATCGCCGAGCTTCTGACGGACTTCGATCACGGCCATATCAAGGTCGTAGAGCAGCATGCGCTTGCCGTCGTCACGGACCATCGACTGCGTCCAGAAGAAGGATGACCAGCGACTGCCGCGCGTGATCGGCGTCACATGATGCAAGCTCGAAGCCGGATAGACGACGATGTCGCCGGCCGGCAACTTTACGCTATGCGTGCCGTAGGTATCCTCGACCACGAGTTCGCCACCGTCGTAATCGTTTGGATCGGAGAGAAACAACGTCGATGAAATATCGGCACGCAGACGCGCGCCACCGGAACCCGGAATGACACGCACAGCGCCATCGACATGATCATCAAACTTCATGCCGGCATCGTAGCGGTTGAACATCGGCGGCAGCACGCGAAGCGGCAAGGTAGCGGAACTGAATAGCGGGCTCCGCGCCAGGCCCCGCAATACAATGTCGCCCGCTTCAACGGCGGCTTGCGACCCTTCCGGGATTTGCAGATTGAATTTCGCCTTCGCCGCCTGATCGCCGGCAGTGCCTTTGCCATCGACCCATTCGGACGCTTCCAGGATCGCACGACATTGAGCGACCTCCTCGGCCGTCAACAATTGCGGGATATGGACCATCATGACGCGAAACCAAAATTACCGATCCCGCCGCAGTTACCCGCGGCGGGATCATTTCCAACCATCATCCTACCAACGCCCGCGCAACGAAAGCGATGCATAACGCGATGGCGCCGGCACCGCATGGCCCTGGTAATAGCTCCCGTAATAAAGCTCGTTCGTGATGTTGTAGATGTTGACCTGAAGCGTCCAGTTCTTGTCGAACTTGAAAGACGACATCGCGTCAAACTTCCAGTAGCCCGGCACTTCCGCGAGATTGGTGGTGTTTACGAACGCCTCCGACTGCCAGGTAGCTCCGCCGCCGATCGTCCATTGCGAGGTGAGATCGTGGGTTGTCCACAGCGTGTAGCTGTTCAGAGGTGTGTTCGGCAGCCGGTGCCCGAGTTCGGCAAGGTTCGTAGTCTTGGCGATTTCCGTATCGGTATAAGCATAGCCCGTTGTGATTTGCCATTTGTCGGTGATCTTGCCGACCAGGCCGGTTTCAAAGCCCTGGGAAATTGCCAGGCCCTGCAGCACCAGCGGTCCGGTCGTATTGTTCGGATCGGTCGGTATGCGCAGGTTGGTCTTCTCGATCTTGAACAGAGCCGCAGTGAACGTGAGCTTGTTCTCGATGATGTCGGCTTTGGCGCCTACTTCATAGACGATGTTCTTTTCCGGCGGCAGCGTGACGTTGGCGGCATTGTTGCCGGCACTCGAAAGCGCACCGAGTTCGGCTGCCGGGTTATAGGAAACTCCATAGGCGACGTAGATGCTGGAAGTTTTCGTCGGGTGGAACACGCCACCGAAACGATAGCTCAGCATGTTGTCTTCGCGGTTGAGATACTCCCTTGCCGGAATGGGTTGGCTGTGATCGGCGTAATTGACCTTAAAGGTGTCGTTGCGGACGCCCGCTAGGATATCGAAATACTGATTCAGCTTGATCGAGTCGGACGCATACCACGACATGGTTTGTCCATTCGTGGTTTGCGACGGCGCCCAACCGAGGAACTGTCCGCCATATCCTGCGTCGTAGGGATTCGACAGGCTGGTGCGGCAGTCCAGCGCAAGCGGGTCACACAAATTTGTGCCGATCGTACCGTTCGCGTTACGGCCATAGGCGCGCTGCGTAAAGCGCTTTTCGTTGTCGTATTCCATGCCCAATACGACGGTGTGCGTCAAAGGACCGGTGTAAACTTTGCCGGTGATTTCCGACTGATTCACGAACAGACTGTTGTCGGTTTCGGTCCAGAAATGCTGCCGTCCGATCGTCATCGCATCGACCGGATAATTGTAGAGGGCTGGAGGAAACGCGGCTGGAAACGCCACGTTGTTCGCCCCGCCAAGCGAGCGCGGCGCGGTTGGCAACGAAGAGCGATCGACCGTGAAATAACGCGTCGTGTTGGCGAACTTGAGATCCTTGGTCAGATCGTATTCCCAACGACCGGTCAGAATGTTGGTTTCGGTATTGGTCCGATCGGCATAAGGACCGGCAGTCGTACCAAACCAATTGTTGCGGTTGATAGGAACCGGCCCGGTGGTCTGGCCGGTGCCGTAATAGCCGCCGCTGGTCAATTGACCGGTCACTGCGCTGCGTACTGCCTGCGGCAGATAGGGGTGCCCGTAATCAGGAACGCTCTCTTCGCCCTGATAGATGTAGGCGAGTTTGAGCCGCGACTGGTCGTTAAATTTATAGGTCATCGACGGTGCGATGCCCCAGCGCTTGGTCCAGACGTTGTCGCGACCGGCCGTGTCGATATCCTGGTAGACCGCAGCGATACGCGCATCGATATTTGCGTAAGAACCGGACGCGTCCAGGTCGGCTCGCACACCCTTTGGAGTTGAGCCGGTTAACGTGCCTTCGACGAACTTCGCGCCGGTTGCCTGTTTCGAAGTGATATTGATGGCGCCGCCAGTCGAGCCGCGTCCGAAAATGAACGCCGACGGACCTTTGAACACTTCGATCGAGTCGCTGGAGAACACGTCGCGGGTGTACCAACCCGGATCGCGAATTCCGTCGCGGAAGATGTCGGTGCGCGCCTGGAAGCCGCGAATGAAAGGCGCGTCGCCCTGCATGCCGCCCTCACCCGATTGGAACGTGATGCCGGGCACATTCCGAAGCGCATCTTCCATGGTGCGCGCGCCCTGGTCGCGCATGACCTGTTCGGTGACCACGTTCACGGTCTGCGGCGTATCGATCAACGGCGTCGGAACCCGCGAAAGACCTGAATTCGTGGCGCGAAAGCCTTCGACACCGGACACAGCCGGCTCCGCCGGAGCCGCTGCGGGCGCAGGTGCTGGAGCCGGCGCGGCGACCGTCCTCGGTGCGGTGCTGCGTCCTCCGCGCGCAACGTCAATCGTCGGCAGCGCATCTTGCGCAGCCGCTTGACCTGCCATCATTGCCGAAGCAATTCCGATTGCAGCTTGTATTGAAGGTTTGCGTGCGGCTGAATGTATCCCCACCTTGCCGCGACGAACCTTATCGCAACGCCTCGTTTCACGCTGACGCGTTGCGCATGCACCATGATCAACCATTGAAGCCCCCAAGCCCCGATTTCCAACAAGCCGCTTGCCTTAGAACAAGTCAAAACTTGTATATTTTCCAGTCACTTAGCTACCAGCAAGAATCTTTGAAAAGCAATTACCTAAATGCATGCCAGCCAATTCTGGAATTAGAACGAGTCAGAACTCGTTCTTAGAAAAGCTAAAATCTAGATTTGTTCGCAAACGTAATCTTTGCTGTTGATTTGTTTTTGGGTTTTGCGAATGAACACCAATCAGATTTCCAGACGGCCAAAATGCCGCCGTCGCACAATGTGCGCATCGTGATGGCGCGCGAGGACCACGAGAATGATTTTGGTGTTTCTTGCGCGGCTCCCGGCATTGCGCGTATTCGTGGTGCTCGTTCTCATTTCTTGCTTCGCCCCAGTTCACGCGTTTGCGCAGACGGCATCCGCACCGCCTGCGGCAAATGCACCCGCTGCCGCGCCGGCGGAGGAACCTCTCGCTCCCGTCGTTCAGCAAGCCGGCACGATCCCCGCGAACATGCTGCCGCACGATCTCACTCCGTGGCAGATGTTCATGGATGCCGACATCGTCGTGAAAGTGGTGATGATCGGCCTTGCCTTTGCTTCGCTGGTAACCTGGACGGTGTGGCTGGCAAAAAGCGTCGAGATTCGTTTTGAAAAACAGCGCGCGCGCAGAAAGAATCGCTGGCTGGAAAATGCGCGCTCGCTCGACGATGCCGAGCGCCAATTTACGAAGGAAAAAGACCCCGTGGCGCGTCTCGTGCGCGCCGCGGCGCGTGAAGTCGAGGTCTCACATACGCTTCCGAAGGAAGGCGTGAAGGAGCGCATCATCTGGCAACTCGAACGCGTGGAAGCGACCGCGAGCCGCCGTATCGGCAACGGCATGGGGATACTCGCAACTATCGGCGCAACCGCGCCCTTTGTCGGTCTTTTTGGAACCGTGTGGGGCATCATGAACAGCTTCATCGGAATCTCGAAGGCGCACACCACCAGTCTTGCGGTCGTGGCTCCTGGCATCGCGGAAGCATTGCTCGCGACCGCGATCGGTCTTGTGGCCGCCATACCTGCCGTCGTGATTTACAACGTGTTCACCCGCTCGATCGGCGGCTACCGCCTGATCCTCGGTAATGCGTCGGCCAATGTGCTGCGGCTTGCCTCGCGCGATCTTGACCGAAGCGGTATTGGTATCAAGCTCCGGCAAGCAGCGGAGTGACACATGGCGGTTCATTTCGGTAAGGACGACGCGGAGGTCGAAACCCACGAGATAAACGTCACTCCGTTTATCGACGTGATTCTCGTGTTGCTGATCATCTTCATGGTGGCTGCGCCGCTTGCCACGGTCGATATCCCAGTCGATCTGCCGGGTTCAACCGTCCAGCCGCGACAGCGTCCCGACAAGCCGGTGTTTCTGACGGTCAAGGCCGATCGCGGTTTGGCGATCGGCGAAGACGCGGTTTCGCGTGAAAGCCTTGCTTCAGCGCTTGAAGTCGCCACCAAGAACAACAAGGACGAACGCATCTTCGTACGCGCCGACCGTGCCGTCAGCTATGGCGACGTAATGGAGGTGATGAATACGCTCAGGTCCGCCGGATATCTCAAGCTCGGACTGGTTGGGCTGGAGATGCGGGAAGAGAAAAAATGAATGCGATCGCCTGGATCGCAGGTGTCGACGACGATGACGAACTGGAATGGCGGCGCTGGTTGCTGGCAGCTTTGGTCATCGCCGCCGTGCACTTTGCGCTCCTTGCCGCACACCTTTGGTGGCCAAGCACAACCGCCATTCCTGGCGCGGATGCGCCGCCCCTTCTGATTGATTTCGCGCCCGAAGCCGCCGCCCCCGAGACCAAGTCGGACCTGGCTCCTGACAAGGAAGAATCGGTTGAATCCCAGGCCGCGCCCGAGAAGCAGGAGGTCCAGAAAGTCGAAGATCAGCCTGTCATCGACGTGCCACCAGTCGAAACACCGGAACCCGAACTCGTCATCCCTCCGAAACAAGAGGTGGTGAAGGAACATCCGCAGCAAGAAAAGCCGAAGCCGCCGGTTCCAACCGAGAACGAACATCCGCAGGCGCAATCGGCTCCGGTCACGACTTCCAACCCGAACCTCGCCAAGCGCGCACCGAAAGCTGTCGCCCCCAATCCGGGGAGTGCAGCCTCGCCGCGTGTGACCCCCTCGTATCGCGATCAGGTCAGCGCCCATCTGCAGCGCTTCAAGCGCGCCCCGTCCGGCGGCGGCGGCGGCACCGCCGTCGTCAGCTTCACGATCGATCGCAATGGACGATTGCAATCGCGCAACCTCGCGCGCTCCTCGGGATCGTCGGTGCTCGACAACGCGGCCCTTGCCATGATTTCGCGGGCCAATCCGATGCCACGCTTTCCTGCCGCCATGCCGCAGGAAACCGTGTCATTCACGGTGCCGATCCGGTACCGCTAACAGCCTCAATCAGTTCAACGAGCGCCGCTCCCGAAGACATTTTGCAGCCAACCGGGCTGTGCTCCGTCACGAGCCGCATTCTCGTTTGCTCCGGCAGCGGGCTCCGGAGCGCGCTCCGGCGGCATCGAATTCCGCAATTCTCCAATCTGAGAGACAAGCAGCCTTTCGAGCGCGCCGTCCCGCGACTGCAGATAACCCCTCAAGTCCGCGAATTCCCTGCTGATCTGCAGATCGAAGACTTGCGGCTGAATTTGCGGCATCACTTCGCGGATCTGCATCGCGAAGCTCGTGACGATATTCTGCAGTTCTGCCTTCATTGCATGAACATAGCCGTTCTTGCCGCCACCTCGAATTGGCTCGGCGGCCGGCGAATCTGGCGGAAGACCGTCCAACGCTGTCAGCAGGTCGTGGACCGACACGGGTTGATCGTCCCGGTTCTTTGCGATGTCGCGCGCGCGTTTCAAGACGCCGAGCAACTCGTCTGACGACGTTTCCGCCAGTGGCTTTCCAGGTTCGACTCTCTGCATGTCGATCAGCGACAGCATTGCTGAGCGGAAGGCAATGTCGGCGCTGATATCGCGCGCCTGGAACGCCCGGATAGCATTGGGTACGAGCGTCATTGCAATGATCAGATGCGGCACACCAACTGTGCGGTGATTGAATTGCTTTGCGAGGCCCGACATTTTGTCCAGGCACGCTGCAGCGGCCTCGGTGCATCCGCCGTATTTGTTGATCTGCGATACCAGCAGTTGCTTCTCCTGAACGAACTCGCTGGCTTCGGTACAGCTTGCGTCAATGACCGGTCCAGTCGAAAAGTTCGGCTGATAGTCGCTCATGGCTTGGTCCCCGAAATTCATTTTGTCTGGATCAGGCGGCTCTGCCGGCGCGCTGAGCCGCGGAATGGTCCGCTGGCAGGACGGATTCACTGGTTTCCTTTTTCTCCCCGTCGGCACCCTCCGGCGGCGTGGACGGCGGCGGCACCAATGCCTGCACCATTAATTGCGCAAGACTGTATGCGAGCGAGGAAGCCGGAGCGCCTTCGCCTGTTGGCGACGACGAGACGTTTTGAGGTTTCTGGGGATCCATAATGGTGTCTGCAGGATCTGCAGTTTCGCCGCGGAAGGACTCAACCTCGATATCTCCGTCATTCGCCGCCATCGCATCGCTTGCATCGGCAACCGCCGGCCGCTCATCGAACAACGCGGGCTCGGCAGACGATATCGTAGCGTCAGTTTCTATCGCGAAGAAGGTATCGTCTTCGACTGCCAACGGCGCAAACGGTGCAACGTTGATCTCCTCTCGAGACGCGGAAACGATTGCGCTCGCCTTGTCTTCCTCCTTTGCCGGCGTAAGCACCGGGGCCACGACCGCCCGCTCGGAGAGCAACGTCAGCACCTCGGTGAGTTCGGGCATCATCTTTTCAACGGCGCGCAGCGCGCGATATTCGCGGGTCTCGCTGAGTTGCTGCTGCACCCTGTCGCGGACGTCCGTCAGCGAACGCGCCAGGTCATTGAGCCCCGGGAACTCGGCGATCGTCTGCTCGATCGCCTTCACAGCTCGAAAATGGTCAAGCCTCTCGACTTGGCACTGCACATCTTCGCGAACCGAGGCGAGTGACGAAAGAATTTCCGGATGTACGGCGATCAGCATTTTTCAACCCCTCAACCATGATGGGCTGAACGTTATCAACCTACCTCATAGGTTGCAATATCTGATAATACATCTTCTTCAGGTTGCATACTACATTGATTCGCAACACCGTCTCATCAGGCCACAGGCCAACGATCTCGGCGGTTGGTCGCAGGCGGCGCCAAAAATTAATTTTTGTTCAGGTGGTTGATTATGAATGTTCATTCAGTACAGTGAAGACGGCAGCGGATCACGCCACAGTCGCTGCCTGAGTCGGGCGCCGGACTCTTTACCTGAGGAGGTTTCATGCGCGGCAGATACGTGTGGTGCGTCGCCCAATATGAGGACGGAGATGACCATGGATTCTCTGTCCCCGAAGATCATCTGCGTCGTGGCGACTTCATCTTGAACAGCCTGGCTCGCGAAAATCAGCGTGTCGGACTCTTGCCGCCTGGCCGGATCAAGCACGCGCAACGCGCAAGCCCGGCTGGCCAATCCAGCTGACCAGTTGGGTATTGGCTTAACAACACCTCGATGGCCGACGCCCGCCAGTTGCGTTCCCGCTACACGTTTGCGGCTTCGGAAAATGGTGGGCGGTGACGGGATCGAACCGCCGACCCTCTCGGTGTAAACGAGATGCTCTGCCAGCTGAGCTAACCGCCCTGGCCGTTCTTTCACGGATTGGCGCGCTGCATACGCCGGGCGCCCTCAAAAATCAAACGGCGGCGCCAAGGCGCCGCCGTCTGTATTCGTTCATCCAAGTCTATCAGTGCGCCGTCAGCGCCGACCCGTCATCCTCCGCTCCGGCGGCGGCCGCGGGTTTCGCCGGTGGCTCCTCCCACTTGATCGGCTCAGGCTTACGCACCAGGGCGGTTGCCAGAACCTCATCCATGCGGGAGACCGGGATGATCTCAAGTCCGCTCTTCACGTTCGGCCCGATCTCCGCGAGGTCTTTTGCATTCTCCTCCGGAATCAGCACGGTCTTGATGCCACCGCGAAGTGCGGCGAGCAGCTTCTCCTTCAGACCGCCGATCGGCAACACTCGTCCGCGCAGCGTGATCTCGCCCGTCATCGCCACATCACGGCGGACCGGAATGCCGGTCATCACCGAAACAATGGCGGTGACCATGGCGACACCCGCCGAGGGTCCATCCTTGGGCGTCGCGCCTTCCGGCACGTGCACGTGGATGTCGCGCCGGTCGAACAAGGGCGGTTCGATGCCGAAGGCGATGGACCGCGATCGCACATAAGAGGCTGCGGCCGAGATCGACTCCTTCATCACATCGCGAAGATTGCCAGTGACGGTCATCTTGCCCTTGCCGGGCATCATCGCGCCTTCGATGGTGAGCAGCTCGCCGCCCACATCGGTCCAGGCAAGACCTGTGACCACACCGATCTGATCCATCTCCTCCACCTCGCCGTACCGATATTTCGGCACGCCGAGATAGTCGCCCAGTTCCTTGGCAGTGACGAAAACCGACTTCTTCTTGGAAAGAGTCAGCTCCTTCACGGCCTTGCGGATCAATGTCGAAATCTCACGCTCGAGATTTCGAACGCCGGCTTCGCGCGTATAGCGCCGAATGACGGTGAGCAAAGCCTCGTCGTCGATCGCCCATTCCTTGGAGTTGAGGCCGTGCTTTGAGACCGCATGCGGGATCAGATGCTTGCGCGCGATCTCGACCTTCTCATCCTCGGTGTAGCCGGCGATACGGATGATCTCCATGCGGTCCATCAAGGGCGCAGGGATGTTCAAAGTATTCGCCGTGGTAACGAACATCACGCTGGAAAGGTCATAGTCGACCTCCAGGTAATGATCGCTGAACGTGGAGTTCTGCTCCGGATCCAGAACCTCAAGCAGAGCCGACGACGGATCGCCGCGGAAATCGGCGCCCATCTTGTCGATCTCGTCCAGCAAAAACAGCGGATTCGACGACTTCGCCTTGCGCATCGACTGGATGATCTTGCCAGGCATCGAACCGATGTAGGTGCGCCGGTGACCGCGGATTTCGGCCTCGTCGCGCACGCCGCCGAGCGAGACGCGCACGAATTCGCGCCCCGTCGCTTTCGCGATCGACTTGCCGAGCGAGGTCTTGCCGACGCCCGGAGGGCCGACGAGACACAGGATCGGACCCGTCAGCTTGTTGGCGCGCTGCTGCACGGCAAGATATTCGACGATACGGTCCTTGACCTTCTCCAGGCCATGGTGATCCGCATCGAGAATTTCCTGCGCGAGCTTCAGGTCCTTCTTGACCTTGGTCTTCTTCTGCCAGGGGATCGAGAGCAGCCAGTCGAGGTAGTTGCGCACGACCGTAGCCTCGGCAGACATCGGTGACATCTGCCGCAGCTTCTTCAGTTCGTGCTGCGCTTTCTCGCGTGCTTCCTTCGAGAGCTTGGTCTTCTTGATCTTGTCCTCGAGTTCGGCGAGTTCATCCTTGCCGTCCTCGTCACCCAACTCCTTCTGGATCGCCTTCATCTGCTCGTTGAGGTAATATTCGCGCTGGGTCTTCTCCATCTGGCGCTTCACGCGCGTGCGGATGCGCTTCTCGACCTGCAGCACGGAGATTTCACTCTCCATCAGGCCGAGCACCTTTTCGAGCCGCTCGGGCACGCTGAGCGTCTCAAGCAGCACCTGCTTATCGGATATCTTGACCTGCAGATGCGAGCCGATGGTGTCGGCAAGCTTGGCGCGATCCTCGATCTGCTGGACCACGCCGACCACTTCCGGCGACACCTTCTTGTTCAGCTTCACGTAGTTTTCGAATTCGGTGACCACCGAACGCGCCATCGCTTCGGCCTCAACGTGCTCACCAAGATTGTCGTCGAGCACCACGGCGTCCGCTTCAAAATATTCGCTGCGGTCCGTGTATTTCAGAACCTTCGCACGCTGCGCGCCTTCGACCAGCACCTTCACGGTGCCGTCCGGCAGCTTCAGCAATTGCAGGACGCTCGCGAGCGTGCCGATCTCGTAGATCGAGTCGGTCGCCGGATCGTCATCGGAGGCGTTCTTCTGCGTCGCCAGCAGGATGAATGTGTCCGAACGCATGACCTCTTCCAGCGCCTTGATCGACTTTTCACGGCCGACAAAGAGCGGAACGATCATGTGCGGAAATACGACGATGTCGCGCAGCGGCAGCACCGGGTAAGCCCGGGTTTCGCCTGCGATCAGGGGTGGACGCGGCTTGTTGGTCGTTGTCATGGCCCGTCAGTCCTTGTTCTTGTGCCCCTCCGATCGGTCCGCATCGTGCGCAACCTTCTCGGAGTGCCGGAGGGCCGGGAGGGGGCATGGCCTAGGAAGGCACTTTAGCCATGCGCGAGGGGTTGTACGACCCTGCCCGGAGTGGAAGTATTTTTCGCACGCTTTCCGTTCGCTAGCACTAATTGGCGTTGATATCCGCAGGATTCAAGGGACCTTATCAGGCCCGCAGGTCGGGAAAAACTCTGCAAGAACAACGCCAACCGGTGACACGGACGGTGCCCGGACCGACTAGCCTAAGCGATTCTGCACGCCCTGTCGCAAGGGCGTTGGCAAGCACGTTAAGCCGAGGCCGGCGTATCGGCGGCCCGGTCAGACCGGTCGGCGTAAATGTAGAGCGGACGTGCCGTCCCCTCCACCACTTCACGCGAGATCACTACTTCCTCGACGCCTTCCAGGCTCGGCAAATCGAACATGGTATCGAGCAGGATGCTCTCCATGATCGAGCGCAGACCACGTGCACCGGTCTTGCGATCGATCGCCTTGCGGGCGATCGCGCCAAGCGCCTCTTCGGCGAGCGTAAGGTCGATATTCTCCATCTCGAACAGCCGCTGATACTGCTTGACCAGGGCGTTCTTCGGCTCGACCAGGATCTTCTTGAGCGAGGGCTCGTCGAGATCTTCCAGCGTCGCCACCACCGGCAGGCGGCCGACGAATTCCGGGATCAGACCGTATTTGAGCAAATCCTCCGGTTCGACTTCGCGGAAAATTTCGCCCGCCTTGCGATCTTCCGGGGCCCGCACGGTGGCGCCGAAGCCGATCGAAGTCGAACGTCCTCGCGACGAGATGATCTTGTCGAGACCAGCGAACGCGCCGCCGCACACAAAAAGGATGTTGGTAGTGTCGACCTGCAGGAATTCCTGCTGGGGATGCTTTCGGCCACCCTGCGGCGGCACCGACGCAATGGTGCCTTCCATGATCTTCAGCAGCGCTTGCTGCACGCCTTCACCCGACACGTCGCGCGTGATCGACGGGTTGTCGGACTTGCGGCTGATCTTGTCGATTTCGTCGATATAGACGATGCCGCGCTGCGCGCGCTCGACGTT